>Ga0116215_1000049_pt1 | contig 87242 bp, 72 predicted proteins | sample Sb_taG_7_FD_89698 | JGI IMG/M metagenome (GOLD analysis project Ga0116215, IMG submission 89698) | Peat soil microbial communities from Weissenstadt, Germany - Sb_50d_2_FS metaG | ecosystem: Environmental > Terrestrial > Soil > Wetlands > Peat | place: Germany: Weissenstadt | collected 2010-09-21
ACCCCGAGCGCCGCGAGGCTCTCATGCGCGCGATCTTCGCAGCGGGTGTGAGGCTGGGAGGGGCGGTCTCGGGGGAGCACGGGATCGGGTCGGAGAAGAAGAAGTACTTCTCCGAGTTCGCAAGCCCGGCGAACATCGCTCTCATGACGCAGATCAAGAAGTCGTTCGACCCTAACGGGATCCTCAATCCCGGCATCATCTTCGACGCTGAAGACGAGCCGTCTTCAGCTCGTACGGACAGGGGGAAGGGAAGTTGAACGGAGCCCAGGCATTGATGCGCACCCTCGTCGCTTCCGGCGTCGATGTGTGCTTCACGAATCCCGGCACCTCCGAGATGCAATTCGTCGCCACGCTCGACCAGGTCCCCGACATGCGAGCGATCCTCGGGCTCTTCGAGGGAGCGGTCACGGGGGCCGCAGACGGATACGCCCGGATGAGCGGGCGGCCCGCTGCAACATTGCTGCACCTCGGTCCGGGGCTCGGTAACGGGATCGCCAACCTTCACAACGCGCGCCGCGCGCACACACCTGTGGTGAACATCGTCGGGGACCACGCCACGACCCACCTGCGCTACGACCCTCCTCTCGCATCGGACATCGAAAGCCTGGCTCGCCCCGTGTCGATCTGGTTCCGTGAGTCGAAGACTGCGGGCGACCTCGCGTCCGATGCGGCCGAGGCCGTGGCCGCCTCCTTCGGGCCTCCGGGTGGCGTGGCAACTCTGGTTGCACCTGCCGACCTCTCATGGACCGAGGTGGCCGGGCCCGCCGCGCCCGTGAAGGCGCGCAAGCGCGAGCCGGCGTCCGCTGACTGTGTCGAAGAGGTCGCGAAGGCCCTTCGGTCCGGAGAGCCGGCCGCTCTGTTCCTAGGGGGGACCGCGCTTCGGGAAAAGGGTCTCCTCGCCGCCAAGGCCGTCTGTGAGACAGTGGGCGCCTCACTTCTCTGCGAGACGCTCCCCGCGAACATCGAACGGGGTGGGGGCCTTCCGGACCCCGAAAGGCTCCCCTACTTCGCTGAGCTCGCCATCGCTCGAATGGAGGGACTTCGTCACCTGGTGCTCGTGGACGTCGCCGCTCCCGTCTCGTTCTTCGCCTATCCCGACGTCCCCGGATATCTCGTGCCAGGCGACTGCGAGGTGCACGTGCTCGCAGAACACGCCGACGACGCGCCCGCCACACTCCAAGCGCTCGCCGACGCGCTTTCGGGCGTGGACTCCCGATCAGAGAAGGCCGACAGCACCGCCGAGGCGTCGGCTTCGATATCGGCCGGCCGCCCTGATCGACCGACGGGGCCACTCACCGCGGAGACCGCCGCGGCTGCCATCGGAGCGCTCCTTCCCGAGGGCGCAGTTGTCTCCGACGAGTCCAACACGTCGAGCGTCTTTCTCCCTGCGGCGACCGTCAACGGGCCGAGACACGACTGGATGTGCCTCACGGGGGGCGCGATCGGACAGGGAATCCCCCTCGCCACCGGCGCCGCCATCGCATGCTCCGGGCGAAAGGTGCTCAGCCTCGAAGCAGACGGGAGCGCGATGTACACCATGCAGGCGCTGTGGACGCAAGCACGCGAGGGCCTCGACGTCACGACGGTGATCTTCGACAACCGCTCCTACGCCATCTTGAATTGGGAGCTGAGCCGAGTGGGCGCGGGAGCGGCGGGTCCTAGGGCGAAGGCCATGCTGGAGCTCGACCACCCTGATCTGGATTTCGTGTCGCTCGCCAAGGGCATGGGGGTGCCCGCGACCCGGGCGACCGACGCAGAGCAGTTCACTACCCAGCTCGAGCGCGCCCTCTCCGAGCCCGGACCGGCTCTGATCGACGCCGTCCTACAGCGCTAGGCCATTCGGGCCGCCGAAGCTGATCGCGGCGCTCGGGCCGCGAACGCCAAGTCTCAGAGGGCTGCGAGCACCGACTCCACGGAGCTCACGTTGAGGCCCGGTCCGGGCTCGACGAACAGCGAGGTCACTACCCCGTCGTCAATGATCGCTGCGTAGCGCTGCGAGCGCGTCCCGAGCCCGAAGCCGCTCCCGTCCATCTCGAGTCCCATCTGCTTCGTGAATTCACCGTTTCCGTCGGCGAGCATGAGGACCGATTCGCCGACTCCACGGTCTTTCCCCCAGGCTCCCATCACGAAGGCGTCGTTCACCGACACGCAAGCGATCCGGTCGACTCCCTTTGCATGCAGATCGTCGGCGCGCACCACGTACCCCGGCAGGTGGTGGTCCGAGCACGTCGGGGTGAACGCGCCTGGTACACCGAATAGCACGACCTTGCCCTTACCGAGCACCTCGCCGGAACGGACGGGCCGAATGCCGTCCTTCGTCATCGTGTGCATCTCGACGTCGGGGAGCTTGTCGCCGACAGCGATGGTCATCGCACCTCCAAATTGGTCGGGTCATGTATGCATCAAACGTCCAGCAGAGCTTCTCTCACCTCGCCTCAAAGGGCCAAACCGCGCCTGCATCGAACGCAGACGTTCGGCGTCCACACGTTCTCCCGCAAAGCAGCCCAGCGGATCTGGGCGCGCCCGGGCGCCCATTCCGAACGTTGGTGACGCCCGACCACCAAGAGGTGAACCGAACGAGCATCGGCCTCCTCGAGCGCTGCGGCGGCCGAGTGGAGGTGGGCGCCAGTCGTATATGTGTCGTCGACGAGAAGTACTCGCCTGCCCTCTACGAGCTCGCGCCGACATACGTAGGCGCATCTGTCTGCCACGTTTCGATCGAGCCTCCCCGGTCCCACGAACAGCGCATCCGCGAGCCCTCGACCTTCGAGGCCTGCCATGCGCAAGGTGCTCCCAAGCGGATGCGACGCCGCGCCGAGACCGAGCGACGGCACGACGACTGCTGTGTCGTAGCCGTCGGGCGCGACGCATGTGCGGTGGGCCTCGAGGAACGAGCCGATCAGCTCGGCCAGGCGGTTCCTCTGCCGGAACGCCAGATGATTCGGCCGCCCCTTGTACTGCTTCAGAGCGGCGTACAGGCCGGTCGCCCTCGTGGTGAGCGAGATCGGGGTGACGGGGTGCAGCGGCCGGTCGACCCCACGCTCCACTTTCGTACAGCTGGTGCACAGGTCGCGGGCTTCGTCCGAAGGCCCACAACAGACGCGGCAGATGCCCGGGCCCGGTGGCTTCACGGCCAGGCACGCCCGGGAGAGCGCCCCGACGGGGTCGACCGAGGAGTCGACCCACGGCCGAAGGCGCGGGCGCTCGAAGGTCGCCTCGGCGAGGAGGCGTACCCCGTCTCGCCCCGGAAGGTCCGTAGCCGCTTCGTGCCAGCCGAGCACCACCTCGAACTCTGACAGGCACCTGTAACGGCGAGCGCCGGTAGTGTCGAAGACCATGGGTGTGAAGGAGCTGGGCCACGTCGTTCTGTACGTGCACGACCTGGAACGCTCCGCCGCGTTCTACAGAGACGTCCTGGGCTTCCGTCAGGTGTTCGCGAGCCCGGACTCGCCGTTCAAGGCAGCCGCGTTCTCCTCGGGCCGCACTCATCACGAGCTGCTTCTGATCGAGGTGGGTGAGGACGCGCAGGAGATCCCGCCAGGCAGGCGAGTCGGGATGTACCACTTTGGCTTGAAGGTCGGCGACACCGACGACGAGCTGCGCGAGTCGCTTTCGAGACTCCGTGGAGCGGGAGCGACGGTCGTCGGCTTCGGCGACCACGGGTTCACCCACAGCGTCTACACGCTCGACCCCGACGGCAACGAGGTGGAGCTCTACATCGACGTCGCGGGTGTCGACTGGAACGACATGTCGATCATGGCCCGACCGACCCAGCCTCTCGAGCTTTGAGCCCGGGGCGGCCGGCGCGTCTGATTCCGGGGGCCCTGTAATGGAGCCTGTCGGGGAGAACTGGCAGCGCGCTGCCGCCATAGTCGCCCATCCGGACGATCTCGAGTACGGGATGGCGAGCGCGGTCGCGCGTTGGACTTCGCAGGGCAAGGAGGTCTCCTACGTGCTCGCCACGAGTGGTGAGGCGGGCATAGACGGCTTGGAGCCGGACCAGACGCGCCGCGTGCGCGAGGAGGAACAGCGAAGAAGCGCGGCAGCGGTGGGCGTCGAGCATGTGGAATTCCTCGGCCACGCCGACGGTCTGATCGAGTACGGGTTGTCACTTCGTCGCGACCTCGCGGGGGCCATCCGCAGGCTGCGCCCTCAAGTCGTCTTCGCGATGAACTTCGATCTCACCTGGGGTGAGAGCGGCAACGTCAACCACGCCGATCACCGCGCGGTTGGGCTCGCAGCCCTCGACGCTTGCCGCGATGCGGCCAACAGGTGGATCTTTCGCGAGCAGGGTGAGCAGTGGCAGGGGATCGAGAACGTCTACGTCGCCGGCTCGAGCTCTTCCACGCACTACGTCGATGTCACCGAAAGCATCGACCTCGGTGTCGCGTCACTTCGCGAGCACCGGCTCTACATCGAGGGCTTGGGCACGGAGTTCGACCCCGACGAGTTCCTCCGCCAGATCGCCGGATACGGGGGGATGGCTGCGGGATGCGAGTACGCGGTTCTGTTCCAGGCGTTCAACGCCGGCTAGGCGGTTCCGGGATTCGCCGATTGACAAGCCACCCGGTTCCTGGAGCGGCGGCGGACCTCGCGGAGGTGTCTCCAGGCGATGAGACAAGCGTCGAGTGGGTCGTCGGTCGTCCCGAGCACCTCTCCGCACGTCCTGCAGTAGACGCTTCTCTCTGAGCACCCCCTGGACCCGGGGTCTCTCAGCGGCGGGTCGAACTGCGCCCACTTGTTGATGCGGGGGTGGATCAGATCGACACGCTCGAATCGCCCTCGGTCGTCTTCTAAGACCTGAAAAACCCCCATCGCATCTCCCTGGTTCATCGCTTCTGTCCTGCCTGCTACTTCTCCTGCGGCCGGCATCACTCTCTAAAGGAAATTACGGACCGAAGCTGTCAGCTCCCTGAGCAGACGATTAGGAAAGTGTGTGAAATCGCGGGCAGACTCGAAGCGTGCAGCCCGTGGGAATCCATCACGTCTCGGTCAATGTGGAGGACGTCGAAGAGGCGGTGACCTTTTACACGGAAGTGCTCGGCTTCTCGCTTCGCTCCGATCGACCCGACTTCGGCTTCGGCGGCGCCTGGCTGGACGTGGGCTCACAGCAGCTCCATCTGATCAAGGGCGAAGTGCCGCCCGCCGCCGGCCAGCACTTCGCCGTGAGAGTCGACGACATCGAGACCGTCATCAAGGAGCTCCGCGACCGCGGGCTCGAGGTGAGCGATCCGGTGCCGGTGGGACCGAACTTCCAGGCGTTCCTCAGCGACCCGGCTGGAAACGGAATCGAACTGCACCAGGTCGGCCGACACCGGTAGGACCTGGCCACCTGGCCAACCCGGTACGTGGCGTTCGCCGCCGCGGGGCGATGTCCCTGAAACCACGGGGAGGGGCGATGCCCCTGGAGCCGATCGACGAGCCAGAATTGTGGCCTCGTTGGAACGCACCTGCGGACGCGTTCCCCCAGGCCGGGACTCCAGCAGCCGGCAACCGCACAGTCCCCTCTCAACGACTCCACAGGGATTTCGAAGAATGCTTCGATTCAATAGCCTCCGATGACACAGTCGTGGACCGTCGCGCGCCCCGAAGCAACCAAGGCCGCCAGCCCCGGTCCGTTCACTCCAGCTCCCTCCGCGCAAACTCCGAGGCGCGGCGGACGACTGAGGCGGATTCTCACGAGACGGCGGAACATCGTCGTTGCGCTGGTAGGGCTCCTTGCGGTGGGTGGTGGGCTCGGCGGCTGGTTCGGCACACGCTCTGCGTCGTCGGCGACCACCACCACCCAGATCGCCACCATCGGCTATGGGACCATCGAGCAGACCGCCTCGGCCACCGGGACGATCGAATCCGCGAGCACGGCCGACTTGGGCTTCTCCGTCTCGGGGCGGGTGACGGCAGTGAAGGTCTCGGTGGGCCAGACCGTCAGCGCCGGCCAGGCTCTCGCGACGATCGACCCGACGGCGCTCTCAGCACAAGTCGACCAAGCTCAGGCGACCCTCGACTCCGATCAGTCCAGGCTCTCCCAGGACCAGAACTCCTCCACCGCCACCTCCGCACAGATCGCAGCGGACGAGGCCGAGGTGACCGCCGCGGAGGCAGCGCTCACCTCGGCGCAGAACTCCCTCAGCGACGCCACCCTCACCTCGACCATCGCGGGAACCGTGGCGTCCATGAGCCTCACGGTGGGCCAGCAGGTCTCAGGGACCGCATCGGGCGGCACCGGAAGCTCCGGCAACGCAGGCTCGGGGGGGTCGGGCTCCTCGGGATCGGGCTTCTCCGGGTTGGGCTCCTCCGGCGGGGGCTCCGGGGGGTCGGGCTCCTCGGGCGCCTCTGGGTCCTCTGGGTCCTCGTCGGCCCAGGTGGTGGTCGTGGGGACGGGCTCCTACATCATCAACTCTTCGGTCGACGACACCGAGATCGGCTCGATACAGAACGGTGACCAGGCCACCATCACACCCGAAGGCGCGACCACCCCCGTGTACGGTCAGGTCGCCTCTGTCGGGATCATGGCGAGCCAAAGCTCTGGGGTGGCGAGCTTCCCGGTCGTGATCGACGTCACGGGATCGCCGAGCGGGCTCTACCCGGGAGCCACCGCGAACGTCTCCATCGTGACGAAGGAGCTCCAGAACGTCCTCGTCGTCCCGACTGCGGCCATCCGGTTCTCCGGAGGCGGCACGGTCGTGGTCGTCGACCGCAATAGCAGCGACGTCACCACGCCGGTCACCCTCGGCACCGCGTCGGGAGGCAACACCCAAGTGCTGAGCGGGCTCAGCGCCGGGGAGAAGGTCGTCGAGGAGGTCATCTCGGGCTCGGGGAGGACCGGCAGAGGCACCTCGGGCGGCGGCTTCGGAGGTGCTGGCGGCGGCTTCGGCGGAGGCGGCTTCGGCGGAGGCGGCTTCGGCGGCGGAGGCGGCTTCGGCGGCGGCGGCGGATTCGTGACCCCCGCGGGCTGAGAGGTGACGACCTTCGCACGGCAGATGTCGGAGGACACCTTGCAGCTGCCGCTCCACGACACGCAAGAGGTCCCACTGAACGCGCCGGCACCCGTCATCGACCTGCGCGACGTCCGCAAGGTCTACAAGACCGGGATCCTCGAAGTGGAGGCGGTGCGCGGAGTCTCGGCGAGCATCGAATCCGGCGAGTTCGTGGCGATCATGGGCCCCTCGGGATCGGGGAAGTCGACCCTGATGCACATCATCGGGTGCCTCGACACACCTACCTCGGGCGTCTACCGACTCGCGGGTCAGGACGTCGGGAGCATGTCGGAAGCAGAGCTCGCGCACGTTCGAAACAAGCGAATCGGCTTCGTCTTCCAGCAGTACAACCTGCTCCCGTTGATGTCGGCGTGGCGCAACGTCGAGCTCCCGCTCACCTATGCCGGAGTCGACAAGATCGAGCGGCGCCGACGCGCGATGGAGGCACTGGCGCGCGTCGGGATCGCGGAGCGGGCTGAGCACAGACCCGGTGAGTTGTCGGGTGGCCAGCAACAGCGCGTGGCGGTGGCGCGCGCACTCGTCACCGACCCGGACCTGATCCTGTGCGACGAGCCGACGGGCGCGCTCGACACCACCTCCGCGGCAGAGGTGCTCACACTGCTCGGGGGACTCAATCAATCCGGGCGGACTGTCGTCCTCATCACGCACGAGGCTGACGTTGCAGGGGGCGCGAAGCGCATCCTGCGGATCCGTGACGGTCTGTTCACCGAGGACAGCCGTCAGGAGCCCAAGAACTCAGGGGCGTCGCTTTGACCTGGCTCGAGACGCTCCGCACAGGCCTGGACGCAGTGCGCACGCACAGGCTCCGCTCAAGCCTCACCGTGCTGGGGATACTGATCGGCATCGCAGCGGTCATCCTCACGGTCGGCCTAGGCGAGGGCGCACAGGCCCAGGTGAGCTCAGAGATCTCTGCACTCGGGACCAACCTGCTCACCATCACCCCCGGCAGCTCGACCTCGAGCACTGGCATCCGTGGAGGGCTCGGCTCCGCCTCCACGCTAACCATGGCCGACGCGAACGCGCTCTCGGACCCTGTGGTGGCACCCGACATCAAGGCGGTCGCCCCCACCACCTCGTCGTCCGAGACGCTCACGGCAGGATCCTCGAACTGGACCACGTCGGTGGTAGGGAGCACCGTCGACTGGCTGCCGGTCCGGGGGCGCACCCTTGCGGAAGGCCGCTTCTTCGACCATCAGGAGGTCGTAGACGACGCGGCCGTTACCGTTCTCGCGCCCACCACGGCGGAGGAGCTCTTCGGCATCGAGGACCCCGTCGGCCAGACAGTGAACATCGGCGGGATCCCGATGACCGTCGTCGGCGTGCTTACCTCCGCGGGAGGTTCCACGTCGTCGTCCTCGTCGTCCACAACCAGCCAAGACGACCAGGCGGTCGTCCCCATCACCACGGCCTCCCAAAGGTTGTTCGGAGGCTCATCGCGCACCTCGGTGCAGTCGATCCTCCTCGAGGCCACGTCGTCGAGCACGCTCTCTGCTGCTTACCAGGAGGCAGATGACGAACTGCTGACACTGCATCACATCACGACGCCCGCGAGCGCGGACTTCACGATCACCACCCAGCAGTCGCTTCTGTCCACGGCGACATCGGTCGACAAGACCCTCACCGTCCTGCTCGCGGGCATTGCCGCCATCTCTCTGTTGGTCGGTGGGATCGGGGTGATGAACATCATGCTCGTGTCGGTGACCGAGCGGATCCGCGAGATAGGCCTTCGCAAGGCGCTCGGCGCGGCGCCGAACATCATCAGGCGCCAGTTCCTCGTCGAAGCCTCGGTGCTCGGGATGGCGGGCGGCCTGCTCGGCGCGGCCCTCGGGGTCGTCGGCGCGGTCGTGCTCCCGCACCTGATCTCCAACCACATCTCCATCTCGCCGTCCGCCACGGTCGGGGCAATCGTCGTGGCGATCGCGATCGGCGTCGGCTTCGGCGTGTACCCGGCTAGCCGCGCTGCACGGCTCGCCCCGATCGATGCTTTGAGGAACGAATGAGGTGCGGCCCGTCGACGTCGAGGGGCGGGCTGCGCACCGGACAAGTTGGAGCCTCTCGACACGTTGAACAAGTTGAACAAGGAGTGACAATGCATCCATCCGACTCGAACCTCGACTCTGCGAGAGTCCGGCGTCGGGAACCACGCCGTCGCGGTCGCACGGCGATCGTCGCGGCCCTCGGCGCGGTCGCCCTGCTCGCCGCCGCGTGCAGCTCGGCAGCAGCGAACAGCGCCTCCGACAGCCCCACCACCTCGGCCCCGCCCACTCGCCCGACTGTCCCGTCCGCGAGCGGAACCGTGGCGACCATCACGGGCACGTCGATGGAAGTGCAGAACCCCACGTCCGGCCAGGTGACGGTCAGCTGGACCCCCACCACCACCTTCATTCAGACCCTCACCGTCGCGGCGTCGTCGGTGACCCCAGGCGAGTGCGTGACCGCGACCGGGCCCTTGGGCACTGGTGGCTCGAGCACCACCGGACCGGTGAGCGCGACGATCGTCAGCCTCACCCAGCCCGACTCGAGCGGTAACTGCACTGCTCTGGGCGGCACTGGTGGAGCCGGGTTCGGCGGCGGCGCGGGAGGCGCCGGCGCAGGCCGTCGCTTCACCGGCGGTACGTTGCCGAACGGAGGGACCTTCCCGAACGGAGGGACCGTCCCGAGAAACGGCTCCGTACCGCCCGGTGCAGGTCAATTCGCCAACTTCTCCTTCGCCTCGGGGAAAGTGACCCAGCTCTCCTCCGGAGGCTTCACATTGGATGGCGTGCTGCGAAGCGCCGGCGGCCTTCGGCCCCGCACGTCGAGCTCCGCCAAGACCACGACCACGACGACGCCACCCGCGAGAGCGGTGACGATCACGACGAGCTCCACCACGGCCTATTCGCAGACCGCCACGGCGACCGCCTCTGCCCTTGCGGCCGGAAAGTGCGTGACGGCACGTGGGCCCGCAGACCAGACAGGCGCGATCACCGCCACCAGCATCTCTATCCGAAGCCCCGGCCCCAACGGTTGCTCCACGTTCGGCGGATTCGGAGCGGGTGCCGGCGGCGCCCCGGGCGGCTCCACCTCGACCGGTTAGGAGCGCGATCCAGCAATGAGAGGTCGCTTGTCGTTCTACGGGAGTCACACCCGAAACCGTCTTCACTTGACCCGCAAGTCGGTCACGGCAGTCGCGGTCGTCGTCATATTGGCGGGTGCGGGCGTGTCGGCGTGGGCTCTCACGAGTGGTTCAGGATCGGGGTACCGCACCGCCACCGCGCAGACGGGCTCGGTCGAACAGACGCTCGACACCACCGGCACCTTGCAGACCGTGAACAGCGCTGACTTGTCCTTCCAGGTGGCGGGGACGGTGGCGAGCGTCGCGATCTCGGTGGGACAGCAGGTGACCGTGGGCGAGGTGCTGGCGACCCTCGACACCTCGTCTCTCACCTCGGACGTCGACAGCGCGCAGTCGACACTTACCTCGGCCGAGCAGAAGCTCGCATCGGACGAGGCGAGCCAGAGCGACCCGCCGGCGACTTCGTCGACCTCCTCCACAACCACCACGACACGTCCCACTCAGGGCAATCGAACGGGCTCGGCGGGGACGACACTCTCGCAACTGCAGGCCACCTTGGTATCCGACCAGCACCAGGTCGACACTGACACCGCGGCCGCCGCGTCCGGCCTGAACCAGGCGACCAGCCTGTGCTCGGCCTCGACGGCTGGCTCCTCTGGAGCGGGTTCGGGCTCCTCGGGTTCGGGTTCGGGGTCGGATTCTGGCAGCGCGGGTTCGGGCGCTGGAAGCGGCTCGGGGTCGTCGGGGGCCGGGTCCTCCGGGGGAGGCGGATCGGCGGGCAAAGGCCCCGGTTCTGGAGCGGGCTCGGGCTCCTCGGGCTCCGGCTCCTCGGGTTCGGATTCGGGGTCGGGTGCTGGCAGCGCCTCGGGGTCAACGGGGTCGGGCTCTTCAGGATCGGGCTCTGGAAGCGGCTCGGCACCGCCGACGCTTCAGAGTGGCAACCAGGGCACCCAGGGCCAGGGCGGGCAGTCCGGGAGTGGGGCCACGGGATCAGCGCCCACAGGGCCTAATTCCTGCACAGGCGCGCTCGAGCAGGTCCTGAGCGAGCAGCAGGCGGTCTCCGCGGACGAACAAGCTGTCTCGAAGGACGAAGCCACCCTGGAGAAGGCCCTCGGTGCCTCCGGTGGTAGCGGGGGGACGGGCCAGTCGGGCTCCGGCTCGGGATCGGGCTTCTCGAGCACGGGGTCGGGACCAGGAGTGTCGCTTTCGTCTGCGGCGGCGGCGACTCCCGACCAGATCGCCGCCGACCAGGCCACCATCGACGCCGACCAGGCGCAGTTGAGCGAAGCGCAGACGTCGCTCGACGAGGGTCAGATCGTGTCCCCGATCGCCGGCACGGTCGCGTCGGTCTCGCTCGGCGCGGCGCAGAACGTCAGCGCGAACTCCACATCGAGCGACATCGTGGTGATCGGGCCACAGTCCTTCGAGGTCTCGACGACGGTGCCGGTCACCGACGTCTCCCAGGTCCAGCTGGACCAGAAGGCCGAGGTCGTGCTCGACGGGCAGGGCGGGAGCTTCCAGGGTGTGGTCACCCAGATAGGACCGCCGCCGATCAGCTCGTCGTCGTCGACCGCCTACCCCTTGTTCATCTCCCTCCCCGCAGGAGTGCAGGGGCTGTACGACGGGTCGGCCGCCAGCGTGTCGGTGGTGACGGGCCAAGCCTCGAACGTGCTCACTGTTCCCACGTCCGCCGTCCACCAACTCGGACGCTTCGCCTACGTGAGCGAACTGCGCAACGGCAAGCTGCAGAGCGAGTCGGTGACCCTGGGCGCCATCGGGGACGACTTGACGCAGATCTCGTCCGGTCTCCGGGTCGGCACCGCGGTGATTCTCGCGAACCTCTCCGAGCCCCTTCCGAGCTCCAACACGACGGGCAGAGCGGGATTCGCCGGTGTGAGCTCGTTGACGGGCACCGGCGGGTTCCCCGGAGGCGGGTTCGTCCGGCGATCCACCGCCGGCGGCGGCTAGGGGCTGCCCCCCGACACGGAGCGGGTCAGACCCGGCGGATCTCGTCTCCCTGGCGGATCGTTCCGGGCACCACGACCTTGGCGTTGCGTCCGCGCAAGTGCAACTCGGCTCCGACCCCTATGTTCACGAATCTGAGCGCCTCTTTCCCGAAGCGGCTCGCGAATTTCTTGCACCCAGTGTGGGGCTTTGCGGTGATCTCGATCACCGCTTTCCCGATCGAGAGCCTGCTTCCGGCCGGAAGGCCTCGCTCGCTCAAGTCGAGATCGACGTAGAGCTGGTCCCCGGCGAGAGCCCAGCGGTCCCTCGTGCCGGCCACCAGATCCGCGGCACGCGCGTTCATGACGGTCAGCTGGGCGTCCGGATGTGCTGAGCCGTCGGAGGTGCTCGAGCTCCCCCTCTCGCTCCACGTGTCGCCGACGAGCCCCACCTCGAGGTCGAGCACGCCCACTTCGACGACTTCGCGCACGTCCACGGCTGGGCGCCGCACGATCATCTCCAGCGTCCCGACGTCCGCGGGCGCCGCACGAACGTGCTCGATCCCAGCCTCGAGCTCATAGGTGCTTCGGTAGTCGACCAAAGACATGGCCTTCATTTTTGCCGAAATCTTTGCCCACTCGTGACCGAGATTTGATGGGCCCGTGTCCCAGATTTTGCCGCGACGTCACGAACTCGAACCGAACGGTTCATTTTGGTGTCATAACCAAAGGGCCATGAGAAACCGCGCCTTCTCCCCGACCCGCCCGAAGATCCTTGCTGCTGCAGCCGCCGCGTTCGCCACGCTCGGCCTCGTCGTGTTCCCGATCGCTGCCAACGCCGACTCGGGACCACCTTCCAACCGTGATCACATCGGGATCACGCCCGGGGACGTCAAGCACGTGTGGTTGATCATCCTCGAGAACAAGTCTTACGACGCAACCTTCAGCGGACTGAACCAGAACACGTATCTCTGGAAGACGCTTCCGTCGCAGGGGGTGGAGCTCACGCAGTACTACGGAACCGGCCACTTCAGCCTGGACAACTACGTCTCGATGGTCTCGGGACAGGCCACTCAGCCCGACACCCAGTCCGACTGCCCCGACTACGACCTCTTCTCCACCACGGGGTCGACCGACCAAGACGGCCAAGCCGTCTCCGCCGCGGGTGCGAACGCTCCGGCGGGGTCGAACGGGTGCGTATACCCCGCGAGCGTGCCGACACTCTTCAACCAGTTCGACACGGCGGGGGTCAGTTGGAAGGGATACGCGCAGGACCTCGGCAATCCCGACACCAACTCGTCGGGTACCGTCCCCGGCCAGAGCCACGACGCCGGGCCGCAGGTCTGCGGCGCCCCCTACAGCTCGCCGGGCCCGACTGGCTCGACCGCGTTCCCCAACCCCGGCTCGGCTGATTCCACTGACCAGTACGTGCCCAAGCATTTCCCGTTCCCTTGGTTCGAGTCGCTGCTTCAGAACCCGAGCGACTGCAACTCGGCGCACATCGCCAACCTCGACGACCAGGCCAACGGCCTCTACCACGACCTGCAGAGTGAGAAGACGACTCCGGCGTTCAGCTGGATCACCCCGAACAACTGCAGTGACGCGCACGACGCCGTCTGCCACGGGAACAACCTCTCGGGCGGCTGGTCCAACCCGACCACGCCGAACGCCCCGGTCAACTACACGGGCGGGCTGTATGCCTCGGACCTCTTCTTGGAGCACTACATACCGATGATCGAGCAGTCACCCGCCTTCAAGGACGGCGGTCTCATCGACGTCACCTTCGACGAAGCCTTCGCTCCGTTCACCTACACCGGAAACAGCTTCTACAACGCGACCGACGAACCACCGACTGCGTCCACCTCGATCATGGACGACACCGCCGGCGAGAACATCCACGGGAAGAACGTCCACTACGAGCCCACGGGACCGAACACGCCGCTGGCCACGAACTCACAGGGCGACCAGCTCTACCCGGGGCCTGGCAACAACGCCTTCATCGACCGCGACAGCTCTGTGCCCGGACTGGTCCTCGGCGGGGGCAGCCCCATCGGAGGTAGTTCGACCGGAGGAGCGAGAACCGACTCCGCGACTGGATCCGCGTCCTCTTCCACCATCGACGACAACTCGGTCACCTTGACGGACCAGGGCCGAAGCGTGACGGGCACAGGCATCCCCTCGGACTGCGTGGTCGGTCAAGTGGCGAACACCCACGTGACCGCGACCGCACCTTCGCAGTCCGGCGGGCGTGTCGACACCGGGTCCTTCGTCCTCACGTGCAACGGGTCCCCCGAAGCGCCGGCAGGACCGGTCACGAGCGTCAACCTCGGACCCGAGACCGCCAGCTCCGACCCGCTCTTCGACTCCTCCGACGCCACGAACGGCGGTGGCGACACCGGCAGCGTGCTGATCAGCCCGTTCATCACGCCCGGCACGACGAGCGACACCTACTACAACCATTACAGCTGGCTGCGCACGATGGAGGACGTCTTCGGGATCACCGACGGAGGCACCGACGGCCACGGCCACCTGGGCTACGCCGCCCAGCAGGGACTGCGACCCTTCGGCGACGACGTTTTCAACAACGCCCCGGAGGGCAAATCAGGACACGACATGTCCGAGGCCGCCATGGTTCCGCTATCGGGGCTCGTCGTCACAGGCGGGTACCTCGGCCTGCGCCGGCGTCGAAAGCGGTGAGGCGCGGGTGAGGCGACGTCGCAGGCGCGGCGGACCGACCCCGGTCCGCGTGATCGGCCTGGTCGTGGCGGGAGCCTCACTCGCCGCCATCGGTGCTCTTGTCACGACGTCTCTCACGGCCGGCGGAGGATCCCCGAGCTCGCGCTACGGAGGGCTGCCCGGATACCTGCCCAAGTCGAGCACCCCTGTCGGGGTCGTCGTGACCGCCACCTCTTCGCATCCGCAGCTCGGCGTCGAAGGCGACACCATGAAGGTCGTAACGAGCCTGGGCACCGTGATGGCGAGCGTGGTCGGCCCGAGCGTGCCCCAACAGGGCCAGTTCCCCGTGCCCTCTGACTCGCCGTGCACGTTCGTGGTCACCCTGGCCCGCGCCACCGGGGACGTCACGGTCGACCTCGGCAACTTCAGCGTGCGCGACGAACAGGGCCACACCCACGCGCTCTCCGTCGCACCGGGTACCCCGCCTCCGCCCTCTGTCGTCCCGGTCGACGGACGCTCGTCGTTCTATCTGACGGCCGTGCTCCCGACTGGAGCCGGCGAGCTGACCTGGGCACCGGGCGGAAAGCCCATCGCCTCGTGGGACTTCGACGTGGAGCTCGACTGAGCGACCGTCGCTAGATGTCCGCCTTCTCCCCGACCGGCGGAGCTCCGGCCTGGGAAGGAAGATGCTCGAAGATCGCGGGCGGATCCCGCCAGCAGTCGCCATCTCCCGACCTCGCGTCCTGAATCGCCCTCCAGACGCGCTCGGGGGTGCAGGGCATTTCGACGTGGCGCACTCCGAGGTGGCTGAGCGCGTCCACGACTGCGTTCTGCACCGCCGGGGTGGAGCCGATGGTGCCCGACTCCCCGATCCCCTTGGCGCCGAGCGGGTTCAGGTGGGTCGGGGTCTGGGTGTTGTCGGTCTCGAAGGAGGGCATCTCGGACGCGGCCGGCATCTCGTAGTCGGCGAGGGTCGAGGTGAGCGGGTTGCCGTCTTCGTCGATCACGAATTGCTCCCAAAGGGCCTGTGACATGCCCTGCGCGATCCCGCCGTGCTGCTGACCGGCGACGATCAACGGGTTGACGATGCGCCCGCAGTCGTCCACCGCCACGTGACGAAGCGGCCGCACCATTCCGGTCTCGGTGTCGATCTCCACCACCGATACGTGCGCCCCGAATGGGAAGGTGGCACCCGGCTGCTCGAAGTCGAGCTCCGCCGCGAGGTTCGAGCCGGCTTCCTTGGCCGAAGCTGAGAGCTCTCCCCAAGCGAGGGCCTTCGCAGGCACCCCTGCGACCCCGATGCGCCCGTCTTCGCCGACCACGATGTCGGCCTCGTTCGCCTCGAGCAGCTCGGCGGCGAGCAGCTTCGCCTTGCCGAGAACGACCTCGGCAGCCTGGTCCACGGCGCTTCCTGCGATCTGAAGCGATCGCGACCCGCCGGTACCCCCGCCGCGCGGGACCAGAGCCGTGTCGGACTGGATGAAGCGGATCCGATCCATCGGTATCCCGAGGCGGTCGGAGACGATCATCGCGAAGCTGGTCGCATGCCCCTGGCCGTGGGCCGAGGTCCCGGCCTTCACGGTGGCGCCGCCGTCCTCGTCGACCTCCACAGACGCGTACTCCGACGACATACCTCCCGCGGTCACCTCGACGTAGCACGAGACGCCGATCCCGAGCAGCAGGTGATCTCCGCGCGCCCTTCGCGCAGCCTGCTCCTCTCGCAGCTTCTCGTACCCCGCGATCTGAAGTGCCCTGTCAAGCGCCGCTTCGTAGTCACCCGAGTCGTAGGAAGGTCCCATCAACGTGCGGTACGGGAACTCGCTTGGCCTGATGAAGTTGCGCCGCCGGATCTCCACGGGATCCATACCGAGCTCGTCGGCGGCGATGTCGATGATCCGCTCGAGGAATGCCGCCGCCTCGGGCCGCCCCGCCCCGCGGAACGCGCCCATGGGGGTCGTGTTGGTGAGCGCCACCGCCACCTCGTAGTCGATCTTCGGTATGTGGTAGACGCCCTGGGCCATCATCCTGGTGGTGGCCATGGGAAGTGCACCACCGAAGCCTGCGTACGCGCCGGCGTCGCCGACGATGCGACACCTGAGGCCGGTGATCTTGCCCTCTCGTGTGAGGCCCATCTCGACGTACTGGATTTGGCCACGACCGTGCGGCATCGACTGGAGGTTCTCCGAGCGCGACTCCACCCAGCGAAGAGGACGACCGAGCTTTCGCGCCGCACCGACGATCGCCGTGTGCTCGGAGGCGAGCCCTGCCTTCGCACCGAATGCGCCCCCGACGTGAGGCGTCACCACACGGACTCGCTCGCGCTCCATCCCCAACACCTCCGACAGCAGGCGAGCCAAGGCGTGCGGCATCTGAGTCGACGCATACGCCGTCACGTCGTAGAGATCTTCGCCAGAGCCCGGAACCACGGCGATCGAGTTCGGCTCCATCGGCATCACGGCCACGCGCTGGTTCTCGAAGCGACCCCTCACGACGACTTCCGCGCCCTCGAGGGGGTCGTCCTGTGAGCCGCGCATCACGGCCGCGAGATTCGATCCCAGGGCCTCGAATTGGGCGGGCGCCCCGGGCGCAAGGGCGTCTTCGGGGTCCACCGCCGCTTCGAGGGTCTCGTAGTCGACCTCGACCGCCTCTGCGGCGTCGAAGGCGACGGTGCGCGACTCGGCCACCACCATCGCCACCATGTCCCCGACGAACCTGACCTTCTCGGTGGCTAGCGGCGGACGCGCGCACGCCTCGTTCAGCGTGAAGAGCCCGTGGTGAGACGGAAGGTCGAGATCCGCAGCCGTGAAGATCGCCACCACGCCCGGCATCTCCGAGGCAGCTTTCGTCTCGATCGACCGGATCCGGGCGTGAGCTACGGGGGAGCGAACGAAGACCACCTGTGCGGCTCCGGGGATCTCGAGGTCTTCGACGTAGCGGCCGGCGCCGACGAGAAGCTCAGGGTCCTCTATCCGGGTGACTGCGTTACCGAGAAGCGAACCGGGCATATGCGAACTCTACGGTGATGCGCTCGGTCCTACCCGGGACTCGGCGACGAGTCCTCGACGCTGTCCATGAGCTTTGCCTTCTGCACCTTGCCAAGCGAGTTTCGAGGCAGCGACTCGACCAGGCGAACCTCACGGGGCCTCTTGTGCACCGACAGCCGACCGGCCACCCACGTCGTGAGCTCCTCTGGACGCACGCCGTCGGCCACGACGAAGGCCACGATGCGCTGCCCGAGATCGGGGTCCTTGGCTCCCACCACCGCGGCTTCTGCCACGGCGGGATGAGCGAGCAGGGAGTCTTCGATCTCTCCTGCTCCGATGCGGTACCCGCCGGACTTGATGAAGTCGGTCGACATGCGGCCGATTATCCGGTGGCAGCCTCCGTCGTCCACGACAACGGCGTCTCCTGTCCTCCACCAGCCGTCCTCGGTGTACCCGGCTCGGCTGAGCTCGCGATCCCCCACGTATCCGTCGAACAAGGTCGTACCGCGCACGTGGAGCTCGCCCATTTGCCCGGCCTCGGCGACCTCGAGCTGCTCGGTGACGACGCGCGTGTTCACCCCGGCGAGGGGCCAGCCCACCCACCCGGGACGTCGCTCGCCGTCCGCGCGCGTGCTCAGGGTGATGAGGGTCTCGGTCATCCCGTAACGCTCGACCGGCTGTTGGTGCGCCAGCGCTCTCAGGGCGCCGAACGTGTCAGCCGACAGCGTCGCACTCCCGGAGACGAGAAGCCGGGCCTTCGACAAGGCCGCGGCACTCTGGGGGTCGGCGACGACACGGGACCACACCGTCGGGACTCCGAAGTAGAGCGAACCGCCGACTGCTGCATAAGCCTGTGGAGTGGGACGGACCGTGTGCGTCAGACGACAGCCGATGCGCAGGGCACCGAGCACACCGAGGACGAGCCCGTGGACATGCGAAAGCGGAAGGCCGTGCACCAGATGATCGTCCTCGGTCCAGGCCCACGCGTCGAAGAGCGCGTCGAGGTCCGCGGCGACAGCTGCGCGAGAGAGCACGACACCCTTGGGAGCGCCGGTGGTCCCAGACGTGTACATCACGAGCGCCGGGTCTTCGGGCGAAACCTCGCGGCCCGAGATCGACGACCCCGTAAGGTTCGGGCCGCTCGCTGGGCCGCTCGCTGGGCCGCTCGCTGGGCCGCCCGTGGCCCGCTCACCAGCGACCGGTACGACCTCGATCTCGGTGTCCGACCACGGCCAGGGCCCCACCGCGAGCTGCGCACCCGAGTCGTGCAGGACGTGGTCGCGCTCTGCGATCCCCACGTCCGCGGGCATGGGCACGACGGTCGTGCCCGCCATCAGCGCAGCGGTCACGGCTTCGAAGGTCTCGAGGCTCGGCGTGGCGTGCACGACGACGGTCTGCGCCCCGAAGAGGCGCTGCGAAGTGACAGAGGCTCGTGCCAAGAGCTCTCTTCGAGAGATCGCGCGGTCGCCGGCCCGGATCGCCTCGTTCGAGTCGCCGTGCTCGTTCCACAGACCTGCCAGCAGCTCCACGGAGTGATTATGGTCGGAGCGGTGGCGGATCAGCTCTCGATCAAGGACCCGATCAGGCATCAGGCGCTCACGATCACGCTCGTTCGAAAAGCAGATCTCGAGGTGATCGGCCATCAGCGAAAGGCGCGCCCGGCTCATCTCAAGGCTCTCAACGCCTCCATGGAGCGGCTCGGTTTCGTCACGGCCCTGATAGCCGTCGAGCGCGCAGGCAAGTACGTCATAATCGATGGCCAGCATCGCTTCCAGGTGGGCCTCGAGCTCGGAATGAAGGAGTTTCCGGTGGTCGTGGTCCCCGAGAAGCTCGCACGGCGCATGATGAGCCTCAACGTCGAACAAGCGTTGAACATCAGAGAACGCGCCTCGATCGCACTCTCGATCTACCGGGAGATGCTCGAGGAGTCACCGGGTCGCTCCGAGGACCACGGCGACGTCGTGGACGCCATCGAGAATGCTCACCTCGTGACCCTCGGGCTCGCCTACGAGCGGTCGGGTCGCCTCGCAGGCAGCGCCTTCGAGGGCATCTTGAAGAGATGCGACGGCTTTCTCGACACCACGTTGCGCGACGCCTACGAGACCAGACAGGCCCGGGCAGAGAGGGTCATCGAGACCGCCGAGCAGGTGAAGGCGGTCGAGGACGCTCTCAAGGCCCGCGGTGCCTGGCACTCCATGGCGCGCTACCAGATCATCAGCTACGCGAATCCAACGAAGAGGGCGCGCAAGCCCGCTGACTTCGACAAGACCTTCGCCAAGTTCATCGCCACGCTGGAGGAGCTAGAGAAGTCACCCCAGCGCGTCCTCGGCGAGAGGGTCGAGTAGTGCCCACCACACGACGTACGGCGGTTCTCCTCGCGCTCGGCGGGCTTCTGGTGCTGCAGGGCTGCACCAGCTCTCCTGCGAAACCCGGGTCCGGCCAGTACAAGGAGTTCTCGGTGGCAGGACCCTACGCTGCGGGCACCGCGCAGTTCGACGTGAACGGTGACCCGGTCGTCGTGTGGTACCCGGTCGACAAGACAGACGTCGCGGGGCGTTCGACGTACACCTACCACGTGCGATCGTGGGTCCCGGCGTCGATCGCTTCGTTGGTCCCGGCCTCGTTCGCAGACGGAGTGCCCGAGAGCGCATACCAGAACGTGCCGATGGCGAACGGGGCCCACCCCCTGGTCCTCTTCAGCCACGGATACGGGGGCTACCCCGAGCAGTCGAGCTTTCTCACGGCCCACTTGGCGACATGGGGGATGATCGTGGTGGCGCCCGACCAGCAAAAGCGAGATATCACCGCGGTGATCCTCGGTCAGGCGCAGCAGGACAATCCTCCCGACGACGTCACCGAGCAGCTGGCCGCGCTCGGATACGTCGAGCAACAGAACGCTGTCTCCGGCTCGCTCTTCTCCGGTCACGTCGATGCCTCGGAGGTCGCCACCCTCGGTCATTCCGCGGGGGGCGGGACCGCTGTCGCCGTGACGGCGGCCGATCCGTCGATCCGCGGCTGGATCGCCCTCGCCGGCGTCCCGATGCCGCTTCCGTCGAAACCGGTCCCCTCGCTCATGATCTCAGGCAGTTTGGACAAGTCCGTTCCGACCTCGGACGTCGAGCACTTCTACGACTCGGTCACCGTGCACAAGGCTCTTCTCGTGATCGACGGATACGGCCACAACGTCTTCGACGACGTGTGCACGATCAACCGCGCGCACGGCGGCCTGAGCGGTGCGATCAAGTCGCTCCATCTGCCGGTGCCTGCGGGCATCGCCCAGCTCGCGACCGACGGCTGCGAGCCACCGGACGCCTACCCACCGACCGCATGGCCGCTCATCGACCAGGCGGTCACCTCGCAGCTGCGCTTCGACTTCGGAGAGAGCACCTCGACCGTCGGACTCGGGCCTTCGCTCGAAACCGCCTTCGACGGCGTCCACGCCCACTACTCACAGGCTGCCTGACGGCCCTCGGGGCTCTGCGGGCTTCTCTCGTCGGTCGCGACGTTCACCGGTTGCCCGGCACGAGAAACGACATCTACCCTGACGTCGGTGTCAGTTCATCCCTTGTCGCCATTAACCCCCGACGAGATCTCGACTGCCGTCGCGATCGCGCGATCCGACGCGCGGATCGAAGATGGCACGCTCTTCGCTTACATAGGACTGGAGGAGCCGGCAAAGCCCGATATGCGGAGGTTCGAACAAGGGACCTCGATCGACCGCGTGGTCCGGTTGGTCGTCGTTCCCGGCCCGGAGGCGACCGTGTTCGACGTCGTGGTCTGCCTCGGCACCGGTGAAGTCCGCTCGTTCCTGGAGAGAGAGGACCTTCGACCCGGCCTGCTCTTCGAGGAGTCGTTCAACTCGATCGTGGCGCTCCACGAGGACCCGGAGTGGCAGGCCGCTATGAAGAGGCGCGGGATCGAGGACATGGACACCGTCCAGATCGACCCGTGGCCGGCGGGCTCGTTCGGAGAGGTCCACGAGGTCGGCAGGCGGATCTGTCGCTGCATCGCGTTCGTACGGGAGGGACCCGACGACAACCAGTACGCCCGGCCGATCGAAGGTGTCGTCGCGTTCGTGGACATGGGCAGGGGCGAGGTCCTCGAAGTGCTCGACACGGGCGTCGTCCCTCTCCCCCCGGAGCGGGGCCGTTACTACCCGGAGCACGTCGGCGAGCTGCGATCGGATCTCAGGCCCATCGAGATCACCCAGCCCGAGGGCGCGAGCTTCTTCGTCGAGGGGAACCTCGTTCGCTGGCAGCGATGGTCGTTTCGTGTCGGGATGGACGCGATCGAGGGTCTGGTCCTGCATCAGGTCGGGTACGAGGACCAGGGTCTTAATCGCCCGGTCGTCTACCGCGCTTCCGTCAGCGAGATGGTCGTCCCGTACGGAGACCCCGGCCCGCTTCACGGCTGGAAGAACGCCTTCGACGTGGGTGAGTGGGGACTCGGCCGCATGGTGAATTCGCTCGAGCTCGGATGCGACTGCCTCGGGCTCATCCACTACTTCGACGCAGTGTTCGGCTCCGAGCAAGGGCTTCCCTACACGGTTCCGAACGCAATATGCATGCACGAAGAGGACTACGGGATCCTGTGGAAGCACAACGACATGCGCTCAGGACGAAGCGAGGTGCGCCGGTCGCGAAGGCTCGTGGTGAGCTCCATAGCCACTGTCGGGAACTACGACTACGGGTTCTTCTGGTACTTCTATCTCGACGGCACGATCCAGTTCGAGGCCAAGCTCACCGGCATCATGTCCACGATGGCCTTGGCGCCGGACGAGTCCCCGCGATTCGCCTCTGTGATCGCCCCCGGGCTCGCGGCACCTTTCCACCAGCACCTCTTCAACGTCAGACTGGACATGGAGGTGGACGGGCCGGCCAATTCCGTCTACGAGATGGAAGCCCGCCCTGTAGAAGCCGGCCCGGACAACCGCTGGTCCAACGCCTTCGAGTCCATTGCCACGCTGCTCGAGACCGAACAACAGGCGCGACGAGATGTCGACCCCGCCCGGAGTCGCACGTGGAAGATCGTCAACCGCGACGCTCGGAACCGCCTCGGCCTCCCAACGGCTTACGCGCTCCTACCGGGCTATACACCGACGCTGCTCGCCGACCCCCAGTCGAGTGTCGGTAAGAGAGCTGCGTTCGCGACCCACAACCTGTGGGTGACGCGATACGAGCCGGAGGAGCGGCGGGCGGCCGGCGACTTCCCCAATCAGCACTCCGGCGGCGCGGGTCTGCCGCACTTCTCGTCGAAGGACCGTTCGATCGTGGACGAGGACATCGTGTTGTGGCACACCTTCGGAGTCACCCATATCCCACGTCCCGAGCAGTGGCCGGTGATGCCGGTCGAGTACTCCGGCTTCATGCTCGTCCCGGTGGGATTCTTCGATTCCAACCCGGCCCTCGACGTCCCGCCCTCGGCCACGTCCCACTGTGCGAGCGCATAGGAGCCCTCGGCCATAGAGGCATAGAAGCCCTCGCCAAGGAGAGTCAAGGAGAAGAGAGATGGCATTCGAGATCGCAGGCCGCAGGGTCCTCGTCACGGGCGCGTCGTCGGGTATCGGCGCCGGGCTGGCCGAGGCCTTCGCCAAGGCAGGTGCGGTCGTCGGGATCTGCGCGCGTCGTGAGGAACGGCTCGCGGAGGTGCTCGAACGCTGCCGGGTGCACTCCCCGGACTCGCAGATGTGGGTGACCGACCTCGCCGACTTCTCGTCCGTGGACGCACTCGCCGCCGCGGTGGTGGAGCGACTGGGCGGAATCGACGTCCTCGTGAACAACGCCGGCATTCCCAAGCGACGTCACGTGACCAAGTTGGATGCCGCAACGGTCGAGGCTGTGATGAGGATCAATTTCACGAGCCCAGTGCGTCTGACCCTCGCCCTGTTGCCTCAGATGCTCGCCCGCGGCGAGGGGCGGATCGTAAACGTGTCGTCGGTGGCCGCGACCTTGAGCTCTCCGGGCGAGGCCGCTTACGACGCTTCGAAAGCGGCCCTGGCCGTGTTCTCCGAGGCGATGACGGTGGATCTCTGGGAGAGCGGCGTGAGGGGAATGGTCGTCTACCCAGGGGTCGTCGACACCGAGCTCTTCAGCCTCCCTGACAACGACCCACTCCTCGCCCCTGTCGAGCCGATAAGCGTCGACGAGGCGGTCGCCACGATCATGGAGGCGTTCGCAGCCGACGCCCTTCAGGTCTACGTGCCCGGCTGGTTCGCAGAGCTCGCATCCGGGAAGGCCTCCAACGTGGAAGGCTTCCTGTCGGGTACCGCCGAATTCGTACGCCAGCAACGGTCGGGTTCCTGAGGCAGGTAGGGGGGGACGTGCGCAGGAGTCGTCTGGTTTCGTCGTCGGGGGCGGGCGTGCTGGCTCTCTGCGTGGCCCTTGGCCCGGCTCTGGGTTGCGGGAGCAACACGAGCCCGGTAGCTGCCCCCTCGGGCGGCTTGCACGGTTCAGTCGACGAGGCGTGGTTGACGGGGGCGGCACCCGGCGACTCGATCACTCTCATGCGCGACGGTTCGCCCGTCAAGAACCCGGCCAACCCGGGCACCGCCGACTCCCTCGGCTCCCTCATAATCCGGAATCTCACCCCGGGAGGCGGCTACAGGTGGGACGACACGAGCTCGGGACAAAGGAGCTCCGCGTTCTCTGTGCTCGCGCCGGGACAGAACCCCGCCGCCGGCTCCGCGCTCTACACGGGTCAACCCATGCACGAGGGGCTCAACTACATCTCGATGCGCGACGGCATCTCGCTCGCTGCGACAGTCCGCTACCCCTACGGGAAGACGTGCAGCGCGAGCAGCCCGTGTCCAACGGTGATCGAGTACTCAGGCTACGGAACAGCCGGACCGACCGACCCGATCCCCTATCTCCTCGCCCAGGCAACCGGAACCACGTGCACAGGCTGCGGGGACCAGAACCTGTTACCCGACTCGGCTACCTACGTCGGCGCTGTCGTTGCCCGCGTGGCGGGATTCGCCACCGTGAGCCTGCAGATGCGGGGGACCGGTTGCTCCGGTGGCGCGTACGACCTCTTGGGCTATCCGTCCGACTACGACGCATACGACGCCATCGAGATAGTCGCCCATCAGAACTGGGTGGCCCACCACAAGGTGGGAATGGTGGGCATCAGCTACTCGGGTCTGTCGCAGTTGCCCTCGGCCGGCACGGATCCGCCGGACCTCGCTGCCATCGCCCCCATGAGCCCGACCGACGACCTCTTCTCGACGGGATACCCCGGTGGTATCTTCAACGACGGCTTCGCCGGGGAGTGGGTAGGAGAACGTATCGACGACGCGAAGCCCGCGGCGACGCTCACCGAAGGGAAGATCGCTGTCCTGTCGCAGACCCCGGTCTCCGGCGTCGGACAACCTTGGACCTACTACGAGATCGATGCGGAGCTGGCTTCGAGCGGGGATTCCTCGTCGACCTGCCTCGCCAACCAAGCCCTCCACGGCGAGTCCGAGAGCCTCTCCAGCCTGGTCGGGGCGCAGATGGTGGCACCGGGAACAGGCTCCGGTCGCGACCCCGCGCTTTTCGACCGCAGGTCCATGAGACAGTGGGCCTCCCACATAAAGGTCCCGGTGTTCGTGTCTGGTGCCCTCGAGGACGAACAGACCGGCCCGCAGTGGCCGGCTCTGCTCGGCGCTATGCCCGCTTCCATTCCGGTGTTCGCCAACATGGTGAATGGCGGGCACATCGACTCGACCGATCCCCAGACGATCAGTCGTTGGCTCGAGTTCCTCGACATCTACGTCGCCCAGAAGGTGCCGGCCGACCCCGGGACGCTGGCCGACGTAGTGCTCGACGACTTCACGAGCACCGGCGCGACGACGACAGCTCAAGCGCCGCTGCCGGCTCTGCGGTTCACCAGCGCAAGCACGGTGTCAAAGGCCCGGTCCGAGTTCGCGAGCCAGACGCCGCGCGTGCAGGTCCTCTTCGACAGCGGCGCCGGACCCGTGGGTGCGGGTGATCCTCAGTCGACCTACTCGGCCGCGTTCGGCAGCTGGCCGCCGAAGGGCACGATCGGCACCTATTACTTCGGCACCTCCGGCACGCTCACCACCACTGCTCAGAAGACTTCGGCGAGCGCTTCCTTCGTCCTCGACCCGACGGTGCGTCCTCCTACCGACCTGCCTGCCGGGGCCAACGCCTGGGCCGCGGCTCCGCCGTGGGACTGGACGACGGTGCCCGCAGCAGACGGGGTGAGCTTCGAGAGCACACCCTTCACTTCCGACACCACGTTCGTCGGCCCGGCGACGGTCGACCTGTGGGTGAAGTCTCAGACACCCGTCGAGGACTTTCAAGTGACCGTGACAGAGGTCCGTCCTTCGGCCTCACAGGAGGAGTACGTGACCTCGGGCTTCCTGCGCAGTTCGAACCAGGTCGACCTCTCCGACTCGACCAAGCTGTTCACCGATCCTTCGTACCTCGAGCGCGATGCCCGGAACTTGTCCGCCACCTCGTACAAGCTCGTGAAGATCCCGATCGACCCGATCGTCCATACGTTCCGCGCGGGGACCGAGCTTCGTATCGTGATCTCGGCGCCTGGTGGCGACCGACCGTCTTGGGAGTTCGCGACCGTCGACGACGGCCAATCGGCGACGGTCGGTGTCGGCGGGGTAGCCGCTTCCGCATTGGTGGCGAACGTGGTGACGGGGGTTCAGAACACGTCGACCCTTCCGGCTTGCGGCATCCTGCGAGGCGAGCCGTGTCGGACCTATCAGGCCGAAGGGAATTCCTGAACCAATCTCGGTCTCGGGAATTGGTCCGGCGTGCTCCGGCTGGTCGTGGCTAGGCGGGAGGCTGTCAGCTTGTCGGCTTTCTGGTTCAGGGGTTTGGGGGTGCTCCACCATCACGCCGGGCGCGGGCTCGTCTCCATCGTCCTGCTGTCCATGGCAAGCGCTGCGTCTTATGGACTCGCGGCGGTGCTTCAGCATCGAGCCGCGGAGCGCGCGGCACCGGAGCTGTCGATGCGCGCCGGACTCCTCGTCCACTTGGTTCGCAGGCCGATGTGGCTCGTCGGCAACGCTCTCGACGGCGCCGGGTACGTCTTTCAGTTCCTCGCGCTGCGAAGAGGGTCGCTCTCCTTGGTCGAGCCGCTCCTGGTCCTCAGCTTGGTCTTCGCGTTGCCGGTGGCCGCCTGGCTCGACCATCGGCGAATCTCGGCGTCGGAATTGGCGTCCACCGCGGTCGTAGCCGCCGGGTTGGCGCTGTTCCTCGGGGTGGCGCGGCCCGGGCTCGGCCATCCCCGGGCGTCTGGCGCGGCCTGGGCGGTGTTGACCGTCGTCATCCTCCTGGGCTGTACGACCGCGGTATTGGGGGCACGGAATGGAACGCCGCGTCGCGCGGCTGTGCTGCTCGGGGCGGGCTCGGGGATGGCTTTCGGATACGTGGCGGCGCTCACGGAGCGCACCGGCCACATCCTGGACGGAGGCGTGTTGCACACGCTTGCCACGTGGGAGCCGTACGCGATGCTGGCCGGGGCGATCGGTGCGCTGCTTCTCACCCAGAGCGCGTTTCACGCGGGGGCGCTGCGCCTGTCGCTCCCCACGTTGACGGTGGCTCAGCCCCTGGTGGCCGTCGCCGTCGGTATCGGGTTCTTCGGTGAGCACGTGGACGCTCGAGGGCCGGCGCCGGTCCTCGAGGTCCTCGGCCTGGCGTTGATCACCTTCGGTGTGTTTGCTCTGGCACGATCGCCGGTCATCGGAACCGACGAATTCGGACAGCCGAGGGACGAGTGATCTCGCCGGCACTGGCTGACGAATTCAGGCCCCTACCAGTTTCCTCCGAGCAGATGGAAGGCGAGGCGCCGGCCGCGGCCTTGCTTCATGGCGAGGGTGACCCACAACCGAAAGAGGCAATCGATGACCGCCTCCTCGTCTTCGCCCACGTAGACAGGGCGCAGGCCGACCCCCTCGATGACGGTCTCGACCGTCTGTCGGTCGGACTCGGGGGCGGAGAAGAACATGTCAGCGGTCACGCCGTCGAAGACCGGGTCGGCCATGTTCTCGCCCCCGAGGGTGTTGAATGCCCTCGCATACCGGACGTTCGGGGGTAACGCGCCTCTGCTGTTCGCCACGGACGCCCCCGCCTGGTTCGTGGCATCGATCACCAACTTTCCCTCCAAGGTGTCCCCGGCGCTCGCCACGATCTCGGGGACTGCAGCGCCGGGCAACGCGAGGATGACTACCCCGGCCGCAGACAGGGCAGATGCGGGCGAGCCGACGGACGCGGACGAACCAGCAGCCACGTTGTCGTCTTCGGGATGGCGGGATCCAAAGGTGACCTGGTGGCCGGCTTCGGCGAGCGATCTTCCCAGGATCCCGCCGATGAACCCGGTTCCTATCACCGCGATCTGCATGGGTGGCCTCCTCGTCTTACTGGCAAAGAATCGTTCCTAGGATGACTATCATCGAGCGTGCCCTCGCGCAGAAGGTGCTCTGGGATCGTGGTGCTCGTGGATGGTCCGGCGATCGATCACATGTCCCGCGCGTGGACCGATACTGCGTAGCTCCCATCTTCGACGAACGGTTGCCGATCCCAGGTCGCCCAACGGTGGGCGAGCTTCAAGCCCGCGGCGTCACAGGCCGCGTCGTACATCTCGAGGCCGTAGCCGCGGTCCAACTGAAACCCCGCGACCATCGACCCTCCCGAGATCACATGTACGGCACATGCCCCGACGAGTGCGTCTCGCTGAGCCACGGGGCAGAAAAGGGGGACGTTTCCCGCCATCACCACGACGTCGAAGGTCCGGTCGAGAGAGAGGCTCGCCAGATCGGCGTGGATCCACACCAGCCCGGGGGCACGGCGTTTGGCTTCGGCGATCATCGACTCGTCGATATCGACCCCGACGACCTCGATCCCGTGGCGGGCCAGCTCGATGGCCACACGCCCGGTCCCGCACCCTGCGTCGAGCACCGACGAAGGGCCCAGAGACCGAACCAGAGATGCCTCGCCGTGGACGTCCATGCCTTGTTCTGCGAGGGCGTCGAACCTTGCTTGATATTCCCTGCCGTCGAGGTCGGCCACCGAGACCATTTCAACACGACCACCGTGGGCGGGCGAGCTGGAGGTCTTATCTCCTGACCGTGAAACTGAGATAGAACATGGGAGATGCCGATCCGGATCCCAGTGGCTGATTCGAGCGTCGGTGATCAGACGGGGGCGGACGCCTCTGCGATCGAGCAGCCGGATCCCGGCGACGTCTTCCCGGCCATGGGAGCCGATGCGCTCCCCGAAGTGGACCCGGCCGACCTCAAGACGATCTGGCAGCAAATCGCACTCGCACTGTTCATCGCAGTGCCGTTCGCCGCTCTGATCGCCGCTGTTCCAGTGCTCTGGGGGTGGGGACTCAACTGGCGCGACGTCCTGATTGCGCTCGCCATGTACCTCATCACGGGCCATGGCGTCACCGTCGGGTTCCACCGCCTCTTCACGCATCAGGCCTTTCACGCGAAGCGCTGGGTACAGGTTGCCCTCGCCGTGGCCGGGAGCATGGCCATCCAGGGCCCCATGCTGCGATGGGTGGCCGATCATCGCAAGCACCACCGGTTTTCAGACCGTGACGGCGACCCTCATTCGCCTTGGCGTTACGGCCGCAACCTGAAAGCCCTCTCTCGGGGGTTCTTGTACTCACATGTCGGCTGGCTGTTCGACATCCAGCAGACCTCGCAGCAGAAGTTCGCTCCCGACCTCTGCAAGGACCGGGCGCTCGTCGGGATCTCGCGTGCGTTCCCGCTCTGGGTCGTGCTCTCGATGCTCATTCCCCCCGCCGTGGGCGGCCTGTGGTCGTGGTCGTGGCAGGGCGCACTGTGGGCGTTCTTCTGGGGGAGCCTGGTGCGAGTCGCCCTGCTCCACCACGTCACCTTCGCGATCAACTCTGTGTGCCACATCACTGGCCGGCGTCAGTTCAAGACCAGGGACGAGAGCCGCAACGTGTGGTGGCTGGCGTTGCCGTCGATGGGTGAGGCCTGGCACAACTTCCACCATTCGGCACCGACCTCGGCCCGCCACGGGGTCGGGCGCTTCCAGATAGACACGAGCGCGATGCTCATCCGAGTGATGGAGAAGATGTCCTGGGTGAAGGACGTGCGTTGGCCCGACGCCGGGTTCATTGCTCGGCGAAGGGTCGCGGTGACGAACTAGCAGGCTGCAGGCAATTCGAAACGAATCGAGCCGCAGGCTGGGCCGCCTCGTACGCCCGACCGAGGGCGCGTGCCGCGTCCAGTAGACTTTCATAGTCGCCCGGCGATCACGCCAGCGGGCGCTTTTGCCGGTCACCTACAGGTCATCCCGCAGGTTCTCCCGCAATTATCGAGCGTGGAGAAACGAGGCAGCAACATGGCCGATGGTGGCGTCAAAGTCGTGAAGTCGGTGCGTCGTGCCTAGGCGCCCAGATCGCTCGGGAGAAAGACGCTCGCCTGACCAAGGACGGAGCAGGGAGAGCTCCTTCTCGCGCCGGGAACCGAGACGAAACACCGACGAGGAGGCGCTCGCAATGCGTGAGGAGAACCGCTCGTATGCCTGGGTGGCTCGATCGTTGGGATTCAAGCGCGCAAATGACGCCCGACAGGGTTTCTTGCGAGCCCTGGCAAAGCGTGAGGGTGCTGAGCACATTGCTTTGCGGCAAAGAGAGCTCAAGAGGCTGGACGAACTCGAGGCCCGGATCCGCACACGCGACGAGGCCGCGCCCGACAAGCTGGCCGGCCGACTGCTCGCTTTGGACAAGTTGCGCCAAGAGCTTCCCGAGCGGTGATGCGGTAAGAGAGCTCCTGCAGACGAGGGCGGGTGGGGATCGCACGAGGAGACGGCGAGGAGCGGGAGATGGGGGTCAGTCGTAGAGTGGCAAAGGCACGAGTAGAGCGGGACGAAGAGGATCTAGTGCGGCTCTATCTCACCGACATCGGTCGGTACCCTCTCCTGAACAAAGATGAGGAAGTGCGCCTGGCACAAGCCATTGAAGCCGGGTTCGAAGCTCGCAAAGACCTCGAGAACAACCGAAGGGAACTTACACCGGCCCGCCGGCGTGAGCAGCAAAGGTCGGCAAAGATCGGACTGGATGCACAGCAGACCTTCATCCGATCAAACCTGCGACTTGTCGTATCGATCGCGAAGAAATATCAGGCATCGCAGATTCCGCTCCTCGATCTGATCCAGGAGGGCAACCTTGGGCTGATGCATGCAGTCGAGAAGTTCGACTGGCGCAAAGGGTTCAAGTTCTCGACGTATGCCACCTGGTGGATTCGCCAAGCCATCACCCGAGGGATCGCGAATACGGGCCGGACCATCCGTCTGCCGGTTCACGCCAGCGACACCCTCACCAGGCTCAGGAAGACACAGGCCTTCCTGGAGGTCAAGCTCGCACGGAAGCCCACGCTGGCCGAGCTCGGAGCCGAACTCGACATGTCCGAGGACAAGTTGATCGAGGCTCTACTTTTCCGGCCGGAGCCTCTCTCGCTCTCCGAACCTATGAACGAGGAAGGCGACGCCGAGCTGGGAGATCTGGTCGAAGACCGCTTCGCCGAGTCGCCCTTCGAAGCGGCTTCTACAGCGTTGCTGCCATCTGAGATCGTGCGCCTTCTTGCCCCGTTGGCCGAACGGGAACGCAAGATCCTCCATCTGCGATTCGGCCTAGACCGTGGTGAGCCCCGAACCCTCGAAGAGGTTGGGGTCCATTTCAACCTCACCCGCGAGCGGATACGTCAGATCGAAGCCTGCGCCATGTCCAAGCTCCGCCACCCGTCCCGGGATACCGGAGGGCGAGATTTGCTCAATGTCTGACACAGTGACATTACGTTCGCGTGACTTTCTTCAAGAGCACTCAAACTCCGCGTGTGTTCGACGATAAGGTTTGAGTGACTTCAGTTGAGTGATACCGCGACCGTTTGCGGGCTCAAGAACGGTGACGACATGGGGCCGGAATCGGATAATCGGGCCCCTAGGGGTAAGCAGACTTCCAAGTTCGCGATCACTCTGCACACTGATGAGCACGACGGCTCGTTCCTCCGGATGCCTGTTCCCCTTGCAGCGATTCGCCACGCGATTCCAATTGTCATCGAAGGAGTCGTTGGCCCTCTGGCCCTATTCTACGTGGTGCTCGTCACCGCGGGCTTTCGTGGAGCGCTGATCGCCGCACTGAGTTGGTCGTATCTGGCTCTGGGCCGTCGCCTCTTTCGAGGTGAGCGCGTCTCGATGCTGTTGCTTTTCGGGATCATCCTCATCACCTTGCGTACGGTTATTGCCCTCGTCACCGGTAGCGCATTCGCGTACTTCGCCCAACCCACCGCCGGTACCTTTGTGATCTCGCTCGTCCTGTTTGGATCAGCGATCCTCGGCAGGCCGTTCACTCAGCGCTTCGCGCACGACTTCTGCCCAATCGATCCTGAGATCATGAAGCGCCCTCTGGTGCGGCGGTTCTTCATACGGATATCGGTTTTGTGGGCGACGGTTCTCATGCTGAACGCCGGGCTCGTGTTATGGCTGCTCTTGTCAACCTCCCTTCGGTCTTTCGTGATCGAGCGGTCGGTGGTCACCTACGGACTGACGGCTGTGGCGATCTTCTTCTCGATCACTCGGTTCATCGCGATGATGCGCCACGACAACATCAGGGTCGAGTGGGCTCGTGCAGGGGCCTGAGGAGCACAGAGCCTTACTCGTCGCTGCGCTCTGACGCTGTGCTAACAACGAGGGGATGAGCGACGCCCCTGACAGCTCGCCGCGTTCTGCTCGGTCTCATTCCCCAGGGGAGTTCGACGAGAGCTACGCCGGGACTCCACCGTGGGACATCGGACGACCCCAGCCCGTCTTCCTCCGACTAGCCGAAGCGGGCGACGTCCGAGGCCGTGTCCTCGACCTCGGGTGCGGCACCGGCGAACACGTCCTCATGGCGGCCGAGGGCGGCCTCGAAGCGATGGGGATCGACTCTTCACCTCGCGCCATCGGCGCGGCAAAACGCAAGGCGTCTGACCGGGGACTGACCGCGCGTTTCCTGGTGTGGGACGCCTTGCGGCTGGCCGAGCTCGAAGAACGCTTCGACACGGTGCTCGACAGCGGGCTGTTCCACGTCTTCGACGACGAACGACGCGCCCTATACGTGGAGGCACTGGGCACTGTGGTCCACCCGGGTGCCAGGTACCTCATGTGCTGTTTCAGCGACCGTCAGCCCGGCGACTGGGGACCCCGCCGCGTCAGACAAGACGAAATCCGCGCCGCGTTCGCCGACGGGTGGGAGGTGGAGTCGATCGAGGCCGCGCATTTCGAGACCAACCTGGACCCGCCGATCGTCGAGGCGTGGCTGGCGACCATCGCCCGTTCCTGACCCCTCTTTGCCTCGAGGCTCATCACTTGGTCAACTCCCGGGCAGGCGATCCCCGTAGCGGCCTCGCAGAGCGTCGGCAACTTCATGCGGGCCGGGCATCGACGCGATCTCCGCGGCGGTCCGCCGGGCGGCAGTCGCAAAGCTCGAATCGCGAAGGATCCGGCGCACGGCGTCGCGGATGTCGTCCGATTCAGCCTCACCTGGGCGAAGTACCAACGCCATGCCGGCGTTCTCGACCATGGCGGCGTTGACGAAGTTGTCGGCACCTTGCGGGACGACGACATGGGGCAGCCCGTGGGCCAGGGTCCCGAACGTGGTGCCGGCTCCGCCGTGGTGAACGACCGCGTCACAAGTCGGGAGCAAGGTGCTCTGGGGGATGAACCCTTCCACCCGGACATTGGCCGGAACGGGGTTCAGAACTGCAGCATCCTGGTCCGCACCGACGGTCATCACCACGTCCACGGGCTCTCCGGCTAGGGCGTCCAAGACAGCACGGAACAAGTCGAGGTTCGAGTTGAAGAACGTGCCGAAGGTCACGTACACGAGAGGACGGGTCGGCGAATGTGGGGTGGTCTCGGGAAGCGGGGCGGGCCGTAGCGTCAACCGTTCGCCGGACGGGACCTCGAGCGACTCGAGCGAGGACGGACAGATCTCGATGGTGAGATCGCGATAGACGCCCGCGTAGGCGGGAGCGTCCCGGCCCATGGCCCGCCACAACGGGGACACGGCGTCGTTGACCAACTCGAGGATCTCGTTGTCCAGAATCGGGCCGATGAGATGGTTGACGCCTGGGACCCCGATCAAATCGGCGGCGAGCGGCCCGGCAAATGCGTAGGTCTCGAAGAGGAGCATGTCGGGGCCCCATTCCCGGCCGCAGGTCACCACGTCGTCGATCATGTCGTCGGTCGCGACCTCACCAAAGACCCGGGGCAGGAAGTAGTGGTTGATCCGCTCGGGTGGGAGTCCCTCTCCGGGGTTGCCACGGATGCGCGCTCGGAGCTGCCCGAACCAGGCTCCCTCTCCGTGGCCGGCGGGGAAGAACTCAGCCCCGGTCCGATCTACGACGGCTCCGGCGTCCGGCGCCGTGGCTATTGCGACGCGATCGCCGCCGGCAAGCAAGGCTTCCACGAGAGGCAGGAGGGGGTTGATGTGTCCGTGCCCCGGAGTACAGACGACGAGCACCTTCATGGTCGCACGAACACTCAGAGGACGAAGGGGATCAGCATCTTGGTCGACCCGACACGCATATGGAACCTCCTGGTCGGCCATAGTACGACGACGAAGCGCACAACCGAACACAGGTCGCAACCGAAGGACCGTCTGAGGCATTCTGTATCGGGGACAGATTGAAGCTTCTGGGATGCTCGATCGGCCGATCATCCCGCCGACCGCCCGTAGGAGTCCGCTGACATGGCCCAGCCACTCACCGCGATGGACGAGCACTTCGTCCACCAGATTCCCGAATCGCTGCCGAACGTGGCGCTGCACCATCCTCACTGGCGGGAGAGCTACTTCTTCGGGATCCACCGGCCAGACGCTCTCGGCGACATCATCTTTCTCACGATGGCGCACTACCCACACGCCGCGACCATGGACTCGCTCCAGATGGGCAGGGTCGACGGTGTCCAGCTCATCGGCTACCACGTCCGTCCCTACGACGGAGACCCGCATACACCCGACGTGGGCGCCGCGAGCGTTCGGGTGGTGCAGCCCTTCGAGGAGCTGCACCTGTGGGCTGACCCGGATCGCTGCGAGATCGGGATGGACCTCACTTTCCGGGCCCGCACCAAGCCATACGGTCTGCGCAGGGGCACGATGCGTGCGGGCGACGAGATCGTCTGGGACCAGAGCCACGTTCTCCAGTCGGGCACCTACGACGGCACTTATACCGTCGGCGGCGTCACCAACCACGTCGAGAAATGGTGGGGACAGCGCGATCACTCGTGGGGCATTCGCGACCACGGGCGTTGCCCGCTGTGGCTTTGGTTCCAGATCCAACTTCCCGACGGGTTCCTCGGCGTGTGGCACTGGGAGCTGGCGAACGGCACCCGAGTCTTCACCGACGGCTGTTGGGCCGGAACCGACGGTTCGGACCCGGTGCCACTCGTCGACTTCGCTCACGGGATGCAGTGGCTGGGAGCAGACGGCACGCCACGTGCGTTCGGTGAGCATGGTGAAGGTGTAACCGGGCTCGGCGGCCGGTGCACTTTTACTCTCGAGGGTGGACGGCGGATAGTCGTCGACGCAGAAGGCACGTTCGATCGCCCTTATGAGCCCTTCCATCGTGGTGGTCTCAGCCAGATGCGCGTACGGACCGACGACGGCCGCACGGGCACCGCCATCTACGAGGTGACCGGCGCCCATCACCACCGCTACTTCCCCGACACCCTCGTCGAGGGGGTGCTCCCGACGTGACCGATCGCACCGCCATCCCCATCGCCGACTCACCCGAGGCCCTCACCCCGGACTGGCTCACCGCCGCGCTCACCACCTTTCAAGTCCTCGACACGGGCCGCGTCGTCGAGGTGAAGGCAAGTTCGATCGGAACAGGACAGATGTGTGACTGCGTACGCCTCGCCATCCGCTACGACGGGCCGACCGACGCGCCCAGAACGATCGTGGCGAAGCTTCCCGCTGCCGACGAGACCAGCCGAGCCACAGCCAAGTCACTGCGCAGCTACGAGAGCGAGGTCCGCTTCTACCAGCAACTCGCACACGAGCTTCCCATCCGTACGCCGCACGTCTACTACGCCGACATCGACGACGACGTCGCCAGCTTCGTCCTGCTGCTCGAGGACATGGCGCCCGCACAGCAGGGCGACCAGCTCGCCGGCTGCTCTCCAGAGCAGGCACAGATCGCCGTCGAGGAGCTGGTCAACCTGCACGTGCCGCGATGGGGCGATCCTGCCCTCACCGAGATCGAGTGGCTCCATCGCGACAAAGCTGCTCAGAATCAATTCCTGGCTGCCCTCCTCCCGGGTATGTGGGAGGGATTCCTTGATCGATATTCGAACGACCTCGGGGCCGATGTCGTCGAGGCCGGCAAGGTCCTCTTCTCCGACATCGAGGCATATCTGGCAGGCGACCCGGGATCCTTGACGGTCGTCCACGGCGACTACCGGCTCGACAACCTGCTCTTCGATCCAGCGCCCGGCGGAGACCCCGTTGCGGTGGTCGATTGGCAGATGTGCACGGACGGCCCAGCCATGAACGATGTCGCGTACTTCATCGGGGCCGGGCTGAAAGTCGAAGACCGGCGTGCCGTCGAAGCCGACCTCGTCCACAGCTACCACGCATTACTTTCGGGCGCAGGCGTCACTGACTATTCGCTGGACGAATGCTGGCTGCAATACCGGAGGGGCACCTGGTCCGGGCTCGTCATGGCCGTCGCCGCTTCGATGCTCGTCGAGCGCACGACCCGCGGCGACCAGATGTTCCTGACCATGGCACAACGCCATGCCCGCCACGCCCTCGACCTCGATGCCCCCGGGGCGATCTGATCTCCTCAGATCTCCGAGCATCGAGTGCTGATCAGCTCTGCAAGCCTCGGAATTCCAATTAGGCGGGGCCTCTATATGAAACCCGCGCGCCCTCATGTCGTAATTCCAGGTCAAGACGCTGGAGGCTTGAGCCGATGATCACAAGATGGAAGCTGATCCGCTGGGCGACCCGCGCCCATCGGCACAGAGGCCCGCGCAGCCGCGCTGGCGCCGGGCCGCCGTCGAGCGAACGGGCCTTTGCGTCCTTCTCTCCGTGGTCACGTTCTGCCTTCTGTGGGCCCTCGGACTTACAACCCACATGCCCTACTGGGCACTCCTCGTGCTCGTCTGTTCAGGGGCAGCCGTCGCCACCGTCACTGCCACGATCTTGGGAGATGGCGGGGATTCCTGGCATCTTCCGACCTTTGTTGCCATCAACACTGGCCTCATCGCGGTATTTGCGTACGCGACGGGTTGGGGGCCGGTCCTCTCCCTTGGGTTGATCTTCGCCGCGAGCTCAGCGCTTGGGCTATTCGGTTCTACGGCAACGCGCTGGAACTTGCGCTTCACATTCCTGTGGATGCTTCTTGGACAGACGGCGATCGGCCTGGGACTTGCGCCGAGCGCGATCCACGAACCATTGGTCCAGGAGCTTGCCTCTGTCTGCCTGCTCGGAGAGTTGTTGAGCATCGCGCTCTTGGGTCGAGCGACAGCTGCGGGTGAACTGCTGGAAGCGGATCTGCGCCAATCAGAGAAACGATTCAATGCCTTCCTCTCGAACGCCTCGGATGTGGTCCTCGTCATGGACGAGGAGGGACTGCTCAAGTACGTGAGCCCCGCCTTCGAGCGAACTCTGGGCTTTTCCCCCGAGTCCTGCTACGGGCAGTCGACAGCCAAGTTCATCCACCGTGAGGATCTCGAGCGCGTGAAAGAACAGGTTCAATCGATCGGGGATAGTCCCGACAGTGTGATCGACATGCAACTGCGGATCCACGACTCCAAGGGAACATGGAGGCAGTTCGAGGCGACGTTCACGAACCGGATGGAGGATCCCGATGTCTGCGGCATCGTCGGAAACCTCCACGACGTTACGGAGCTGCTCGAGGCTCACGAGTGGTTCCGAAGTGCCTTCGAAGACGCTCCTACCGGTATGGCGCTCGCAAGCACGAGTGGAGTGATCTTGCGCGCCAATCGCGCATATGGCTCGATTCTGGGAAGGTCACCGCTCGACATCCCCGGTAGGAAGATCCACGACTTCGCCCATCCCGAGGATTCAGAAGAAGACGAGTTCGAACTTCGCCGCCTTACAGCCGGGATCTTGGACAGTTACGAGCTCGAGAAGCGCTTTGTCCACGCTGACGGGCATGACATCTGGGCCATGGTCCACATATCATGCGTGCGCGATTCAGTGGGTCGACCTCGATATCTGATCGCCCAGATCCAGGACACCACCGAGGCTCGCGGCATGCGCGAACGTCTCGAGCACGCCGCCATCCACGACACGCTCACCGGGCTCCCCAATCGCGCACTGTTCATCGACCGCCTCAACATGGCGCTTCGACGCGCCGGGCGCAACGGCCGTCAGGTGGCCGTGGCCTTCTTGGATCTCGACAGGTTCAAATTGGTGAACGACGGACTCGGGCATGCGGCTGGTGACGAACTCTTGAGAGCTGCTGCGACCCGTCTCACCAACGCACTTAGGGCAGAGGACACGGTCGCCCGCTTCGGTGGGGACGAGTTCACGATCTTGTGGGAGCTCGACCACAGTGAAGATGCTCTCGCGGTGACACGGCGCGTCATGGAGGAGCTCAAGTGTCCCTTCGAGGTTGACGGAGCTCCGGTGTTCGTCACCGCAAGCGCTGGGGTTGTGGTCTGCACCGATGGGTCGATGGAGGCTTCGGACATCCTTCGGGACGCGGACAGCGCGATGTACGTCGCGAAGGAAGCGGGTCGAGGCAGGGTGGAGCTGTTCAGCGGGGAAGGGAGTGCCAAGGCCCTGGAAAGCCTGCGCGTCATGAGCGAGCTGCACAGGGCTCTGGCCAACAACGAACTAAGGCTCCACTACCAGCCCATCGTGGAGCTCGCATCAGGATCTGTGGTGGCGGTCGAGGCTCTCGTGCGGTGGCAGCACCCGGAACGAGGCCTCCTGAGCCCCGACCAGTTCATCTCTCAAGCCGAGGAGAGCGGGTTGATAGTCCCCCTCGGGGCATGGGTGCTGAAACAAGCTTGTGCTCAAGCGGCCAACTGGCATGAAATCGCAAGGACCGCAGGGCACGATGCAGTTGAGATCGCCGTCAACCTCTCCCCGCGACAACTCATCGACCCCGGCTTCGTCGAGTCTGTCAGCACGGCAGTGACATCCAGCGGAATCAGCCCGGGCACGTTGTGTCTGGAGATCACCGAGAGCACGCTCATGCGCAACGAGCGGGCATCCGCTGACGCCTTGACCTCGTTGAGACAGCTGGGCGTACGAATAAGCATCGACGATTTCGGCACCGGGTACTCGTCGCTCTCGTATCTGAAGCACTTCCCGGTCGACTCTTTGAAGATCGACCGGACGTTCGTGGACGGGATCGGTGAGGAGCCTGACGACTCCGTGATCGCAAGCGCAGTGATCGCGTTGGCGCACTCGCTGGGGCTCACAGCGGTAGCCGAAGGAGTCGAGACCGAAATCGCTCTCGAGGAGCTACGAGAGCTCGGCTGTGACTACGTGCAGGGCTACCTTCTCGGCCGCCCCCTGCCCGTCGACGAGCTACAGGCAGTGCTCTTCGAATCCAGGGCTCCGAAGCCGGTGCTGCGGTTGGAACCGACGGGGTTGGCCCTTCCAACGCCACTTTCAAATGGATCGAGTCTCGATTACTTGGGTGCCTTGGCCGGGCCGGCATCTTCAGAATGAGCGCAGGCTGGGAGACTTGTATGCATACAGCAAATAGAAAGCGGTTACGCCTCAAGGGGTGGTCGGCGGGTACCGATGATGAGACAGTGAGACTCTTTGCGAGAGCGGCCAGTGATCCTGTCCGGTCGAAAGCTCGACTGGACGGCGAGGTCTAGTCATGTCTCGCGCCTACCAGGACGACATCTTCGTCGCCCGACGCTCCGCGTCCTCTCGGGGCAAGCGGTGGTGGTCCCGCTCGGCCCAGAGTCGGCCCGTGAACGCGGATCTCCCCGTCGAAAGCCGAATCTCAGCAGAACGGCAAGAAAAGCTCGCCCGCGTAGCCTCGGCGCGCGAATCGATCCATGCAGTCTTTCAGCCGATCGTCGATCTGCGAACTGGTGACGCCGTCGGGGTCGAGGCCCTAGCCCGCTTCGAGACAGAGCCACCGCGTTCACCTGACCTTTGGTTCGCGGAGGCCGCTGAAGTCGGACTGGGAACCGAGGTCGAGCTGGCCGCATTGCGTGTTGCGCTCGAAAGGCTCCCGCGCCTGCCGTCGGGCCTCTATATGTCGCTCAACGCTTCGCCCGCCACCATGATGTCAAGGGAATTCCATTTGGTTCTGGCTGAGACTGCGGGTGAGCGAATCGTCATCGAGGTGACCGAGCAGTCCGTAATAGACGACTATGCCCGCTTTGCCGATTCGATCGCGGACTTGCGATCGAATGGCGTCCGACTAGCGGTAGACGACGCTGGAGCAGGGATTTCGAGCTTCTTGAACATCGCGAACTTTCAACCGGACATCATCAAACTGGACGTCGCCCTCACCCGGGGCATCGATGCGGATCCCACGCGTCAAGCGGTCGGATCTGCTCTTTTGACTTTCGGTCTGAACGCGTTCAACGCCGGGCTCATCGCCGAAGGAATCGAGACAGAGGGCGAGTTGGCGACACTGCGAGCACTCGGATTCCCATTCGGCCAGGGCTACCGTCTTGGTGCTCCCGCTTCAGTGCCCCAAGCGCCTCTTCCAATTCTGGGGCCTGAAGACGACGAGACTGAAATCGACAACGGTCATCACCACCTCTACAGCGAGGCAGAGACGTCAGTTCCTTCGTAGCGGTTCGAGCATCGCCCCGATGCTCACGGGTTGACGCGATCGCCCTCCACTTCGACAACCATCTCGATCTCCACCGGGATTCCGAAAGGCAACTCGGCCATGCCCACTGCAGAACGGGCATGACGGCCGCTTTCTCCGAACACCTCGACCATGAGGTCCGAGAAACCGTCGACGACTTCGGGTTGCCGATCGAAACCGGGCCCTGAGTTCACCATTCCCAGGACCTTCACGATGCCCTTCACCCGATCGAGGCTTCCAAGGTGTGCCCGGGTAGTGGCCAGAAGGTTGAGACCCGTCAGCCTGGCGGAGGCTTTCGCCTCGTCGACACTCATATCGGTACCGACCTTGCCCCGATCTCTTGTGCCGTCTGCATGCATGGGCCCGTGACCCGCCAGAAAGAGAAGATTCCCAACCTCTCGTGCGCGAACGAAGTTCGCCACCGGCGGCGCGACCGGTGGAAGTTCGATGCCAAGTTCAGCCAATCGAGCCTCAGCTGTCATGAGTGCGTGACCATACCAGTCCGGCTTTGATGTGTCGTTGGCGGCGCTGCAACCGACGGAATTCCGTCCGGCACCCTATGATCCGGTTCGGTGGCGCAACGGCGGATGTTCATCGTGACGCATGTCGCTCCGTACCGTGCCGGACCCGCCGGCGTCCACGGCGTACTTGGCCAGGCAACCACAGCTCTCGCAGAGCTGGGCACCATGTCGGGACTCGAGCCGCTGAGCGTGCGCGATGTCACCAGCCTGCCCGCGTCGGATCTGGCCGGCGGCGGCGTCTTGTGCCTGTTCACCATTGGGGAGACTCCGTGGTCCGAGAGCCAGCGCTCGGCGATCATCGACTCGCTTCGAACCGGGAGACTCGGAGTGGTGGGCGTCCACTCGGCCACTGACTCGTGTGAAGACTGGACTGAATACGCCGAAATTGTCGGCGCACGGTTCGACGGGCACCCATGGACGACTGAATTCGTCGCGGAGGTGGTCGACGTTTCACACCCGGCCACGGCGCACCTCGGCAAGCAATGGCGATGGAAGGACGAAGTGTACGTGTTCCGTGACCTGCGGCCCGAGGCGACCGTGCTTCTGCGTGCCTCGCCGGACTTGCTCGATATGACCGCACCAGGAGCGCGACTTCCCGAGTGGGGCCTGCCGCTTGCTTGGTCCTTCACCGAAGGACTCGGACGAGTGTTCTACAGCGCTCTCGGTCACTTCCCACACGCTTGGGAGAGCCCGGTGTTCTTGCGCCACATCGCAGGTGGCCTCTCCTGGGTGCTTGGTTGATCAATAGACGTTTCAGTTAGCCGTGCTGCCAGAACCTGCCCTGAAGGCTGCGTGGCCCGGGTAGGGCAACGTTGTCCAGAGCGCTCACGTCCTCATCGCCGAGGCGCCAACCCAATGCCCCGGCGTTCTCCTCCGCCTGCTTCTTGTTCTTCGCGCCCGGGATGGGGATCACTCCTTTGGCCATGATCCAGTTCAACGCGACCTGACTGGGCGTCTTTCCTCCTTGCTCTTCTCCAATCCGCCGCAGCTCCTTCAAGACGCTCTCCACCAACTCCATTGGATGATCCCCGAAGTTGCGCTTTCCCTGAGGCCGATTCGATGCCGAATACTTGCCAGTGAGGCGGCCCTGGCCTATCGGTGAGAAGGCCAGCGGCACGACACCAAGTTCCGCGCAGGTGGCGAGCAGCCCATTTGTGAAGGGGTCGCGCCGTAGTAGAGAGAACTCGATCTGGTTGCTGGCGAGTCGAAGACCGCGCTTTTCGAGCTCCGCCGCGATGGACCGGGTCTCCTTCGCCGAGTAGTTCGACACTCCGACCGCCTTGACGAGGCCCAGCTGGTGGGCATTCGCCAAGGCCTCCGCCAATGCGGCGTGGGACCGAAGGCTGATCGGCCCATGGAGCTGGTAGAGGTCGACCGACTCGCGTCTCAGACGCCTGAGCGAGGCGCGCAACGACCTCAAGAGCGAGTGACGGACATAGAGTTTCCACGGCGAAGGCATGAATTTGGTCGCGATCTTTGCCTGAGCCGCTCGTTTCGGATCCCGGGACAACAGATCGCCGATGATCCGTTCGCTCTCACCCCGCCCGTACACTTCGGCACTGTCGAACAGGGTGACACCGGCATCGATCGAGGTGTTCCACGCCTCTTCTATAGAGCTCTGCGTGAGACTTGCGTCGTAACCACCCATACCCCACGTCGAGCGGTCACCCCAAGCCCAGGTGCCTACCCCGATCGCAGGAATCTCCACGTCGGAGCCGGCCAAACGGTAGTCCGCCGATGTCATTTCAGGCGAAGCTCGGCAACCAGTGAGCGGTGGCCGCGAGCAGTTCGTCGGTCATGGCAACCACGTGTTCGTAGGCGAGGCGGCCGGCAGTCGGATCGGCCAACATTGCCTCGAGGACTCTCGTCCGATCACCCGTCAGCGCCGCGTCCACGGTCAGCTCCTGGGAGGCCGCGACACGCCGCAGGCACTCACCCACGACAGAGGGAACCTCGACCGAGTCCCGTGGCAACAGACCCTCTGCTCCGCCCACGCCGATGCATTCGACCACAGCCCCAGTCGGGAGGTTCTGAACCTGACCTCTGTTGGGCAGGTTCACCGGCAGCTCGCGCTCTTGTCCTGTGAGGAGCGCCTCGAGCAACGGCGCGACCAGCTCCCCCGACGGGATCCATGGAACCTGATCCGAAGCCATCAGCCACGCGAGGTTCGCGTTGTCCTTGGCCTTGTCCGACCGGTGTCCTTCGATCCCGTAGTGGTGGATCCCCCAATCCCTGCCGAAGTCGGAGACGTCCGCTACGAAACCAGGGAAGAACTCCGCGACGTGAGTGTCGGAGGAAGCCGGAAGCACGCCGAAGCGGCGGAACAGTTCGAGTTTGACCTTCATGTTCCCGAGGACGTCTGCCTTCGTCCACTTTTCGCCCGGGTTCGAGGAGCGCCAATGCATCTGGTCGGGTAGCGGGTCGAGCCAGAGCGGTCCGGACAGGTCGATTCGTCCTTCCATCGCATCGCGCAGCATCGTGAACCCGTCTTGTGTGCCGATCTGAAGCGACGTAGCGACCGGGAGATGGTTGACTCCTGCGATCACCGGATCCACCTCGTCCATGCCGACATCGAAGAGCAGGCTCAAACAGAACTGAAGACCCACGACTTCGTTACAGAGGCCGACGACAGCGATCGACGTCTCCTTCGACACCGCACGGCATAGGGCGGTCAGAGGATTGGTGACGTTGATCAGCAGGGCACTCGGGCTGCGTCGCTCCATCGCCCGGGACACCTCGAGGATCACCGGGATGCTGCGCAGCGCCCTTGTGATCCCACCAGGGCCGATGCTGTCGCCCACCGGCTGACGTATCCCAAAGCGTGCAGGAATGTCGATGTCGTGACGCATGCTCTCGAAGCCGCCGACCGAAAACGCAGTGATGACGAACTGCGCGCCTTCGAGCGCTTCGTCGAGGTCCGTCGACGCTCGCACCACGAGCGGAATACCCCGACGCTCTGCGATGTGGGCGCCGAGCTTGCTCGCCGCCGCCAGCGCACCCTCGTCGACGTCCATCAGCACTATCTCGGCGTCGGCAAGGGCCTCGTGGTTGGCGAAGTCGACCAGCAGGCTCGGGGTCCAGTGGGTGCTCCCACCCCCGACAATCGTGATCTTTGCCCCCATGGACCCGAGACGGTAGTTGCTTCTGCGACAAGACGTCGTCCCGGCTGCACTACCTTTTGCCCGTGAGCTCACCCCGACTACGTACCGTCGGGCACATGCAGGTCACGGTTCACGACGATCTCGCCGGGCTCGCCCGTGCAGCTGCGAACTACGCCGCCACCCGAATCCGCGAAGCGGTCTCGGCCAAGGGCACCGCAAACGTGATGTTCGCGACAGGAAATTCGCAGCTCGCGTTCGTCGACACCCTCATCGGGCACACGCCCGGCGTGCCCTGGGCCGATGTGTCGATCTTCCACATGGACGAGTACGTGGGTGTAGGCCCTGATCACTCGGCGGGCTTCCAACGATGGATCCGCGAGCACATCTGCGACAGGGTCCATCCCCGCGAAGCCCACTACATCGAAGGTGCCGCCGATCCGGCAGAGCAGTGCTCTGCCTACGCGTCGCTCCTGCAGAGCCACCCAATGGACCTGTGTTGCCTCGGGATCGGAGAGAACGGGCACCTCGCCTTCAACGATCCTCCGGTTGCCGATTTCGACGACCCGAGTGACGTGAAGGTCGTAGAGCTCGACCAGGCGTGCCGGCGCCAGCAGGTGGACGAAGGACACTTCCCGGACATCGAATCGGTGCCGCCCTGCGCCATCACCGTGACCATTCCCGCCTTGCTACGAGCGGTCGATGTTCTCGCGGTCGTACCTGAACTGCGCAAGGCACGAGCGGTGCGCGCAGCTCTCGAGGGACCGGTGGAGAGCGCATGTCCCGCCTCGATCCTTCGCACGTGCAGAAACGTGGTGCTGCACTTGGATCGGGACTCCGCGTCACTCCTGACGGCTGAACGAGCCGGTGAAGGAGCTCCCTAGCAGCCGGTGGATCCTAAGCGGGCTCTCCTCCACGCCCGTCGTGCAGCCAGCGCTCGAGGAACGGGTACACCTCTTCGCCGTCCCAACGATGCCCACCCTCGAAGACGTGGTGTGCAAGGTGGTCTTCTGCTCCGAGCGCCTGGTAGACCGCGCGCAGCTTCGCACTCCCGGCCCTCGCCACCGGAGCCGGAAAGAGATCGTCGGCATCTCCGCTCTCTATGAGCATCGGCCGCGGAGCGACGAGCGACCCCAAGTCGAGGTGCTCGATCTTCCCGAGCATCCCCGGAAGGACCTGCGAGCCGCACATGTTCCAAGGCATCTTGTGAGAGTCCTTCCACGAGGAGAAGTAGCCGCTCACGATGGCCACTGCTACACGGGTATCCCAGGCGGCCAGGAACAACGACATGGTTCCGCCGTACGAGAGCCCTGCCACTGCGATGCGATCAGGTGCCACGAGTACGTGGTCTTCGAGCACGTCGAGACAGCGCGCGAGATCCCACAGGTTCTGGGTCAATGGGCTCACTCCGGCCATGACTGCATGGACGAGGTTGGTGTCGCAGGCGTAGTGGTCCGGCGGGTTCCAGTCGGCGCGCTCTCCGAAGCAACGAAGATCGGGAGCCAAGACGACATATCCACGCAGCGCGAGCTTGTGTGCGTAGTCACCTCCGGGGGTCTCGGTCTCCTCGAGGCCTACGACTTGTGACTTGCCCGGACCGTGACCGTGGACTGCAAGGACCGCGGGTCCAGGTCCCTGGCGCCCGATGGGGACCAATAGGTATGCGGGCACGGACATCGTCTCCTCGGTGTCGAAGACGACCTTGTGTCTCACGTAGTGGTGGCAGTCGACGCTCTCGAGCGTCTCGAGGCTCAGAGGGACGCGCTCGGGGAGCGGGCCCAGGAGAGACGCCAGGCATATGCGGCGCCTTTCGATCCACTCCCCGAGCTCGCCGGTCGGTGCCGGCGTCGCAACCCCAGTAGATGAAGGCGAAGCAAGCTGATCGGAGAGCGGATCGATAGGCATGGGATCTTCGAGGCGCGTCGCCTCCAGCTTCACCATCCATGAGTACCAAGGGGAGTAGTTTCGGCGCGGCCTCGGAAAAGAGGGCTCATCTGCCGGCAAGTGGTCTCCAGCTCTGGACGACGACCCAGCAGGTCCCCTGTGTCTTGCCCTGATACGTCAGCACGCACCGCGAGGACGGCAGGACGTTGTTGTGCAATTCGACCACCTCGTACTCGGTGGGCCCGGCGAACTTATCCGCTCCGTAGCTCAGGACCGGTGAATAGGTCCCGGCAAAGCCGCTGATGCTCGCCATCGCCTGGACGAACGAGCGGCGGTTCAGGTCTCGCCCCGCCTTTCTCGCTGCGTCGGCGAACACGGTGATCCCCTGGCACCAACCTGCTATGGGTCCCTGTGCCTCGATGTAGGGCGAAGGTGCTTCCCCGTTGATGAGCGTCTGACCGGGTATCGGATTGGGGTTGGCCGCGTGCCAGATCTTGTAGCAGTTGAGGACACCGGGGTCGTATCCTCCTCTGCTCACCACCGTCGCCGGGGCGTCGGTTCCTCCGACATTCTCGACGGATATACCTTCTTGCCCGTCAAGGGCCTGCTCGTAGGGAATGGGGATGAGCCCCAGCGAGACAGTCACAGAGGACTCGTAGTCGGAGAGAAGCAGCTTCGGGAAATAATGCTGGCTCGTCTCGGCACCCAGGTACGGGAACAGAGCGTTGAACGGAATGAGCGGTATGACCGCGCTGACGCCGGCCGCCTCGAGTCGCTGGACCACTAGAGGCGCCGCCGCGCTGGTCGCCGCCTGATCCGAGGCCTGAGAGGGAAGGGTCTCGATCGCCTCGCTCGTGATGCCCGCCGCGCGGAGATCAGGTAGCAGGTAGGAATCGAGAGCCGATTGGTCGCTCGTGCGATCACCGACGACGATCCCGAGCTTGTGCCCTCCCCCTATGAAGCCGGCGCTCTTCGCCCACTGGACCAGAGTGCTGAGAACTTGGGACTGGTCTGGGCCCGTCCACCACAAGTACGGGGCTGCGGCTTGGGTCCAACTCGAGACAGTCGTCCATTGGCCGATGAACGGTGTGTGACCCTCCTGGGCCACGCACAGCTCGTCGTTGCCGGTCCAGTCCCCGAGTCCGTCCACCACGGCGAACACAGGGGGACTGCCCTCGGTCCACTGTTTGCACAGTGCCCTCATCGACGCCTCGTTGGTGGGGTCGAAGCTCACGATGATCGGGTTGATCGTGCGACCGTCTATCCCTCCTGCGGCGTTGATGGCGTCGACATAGGTGTGTATGGCCGTCTGCTGCACGTCGAACTCGGCGTCACCGGCGAAGCCGAAATTCGAGGCGAGCGAAGTCAGGTTCGAAACGGGGAAGACGACGTTGATCGAAGAGGCACTCACACCTCGAGTGCTCGTCGAGGCCTGGTCGACGCCTACGCCGCTCGGCGCCAGTCCCGCCGTGCCGGGAGCCGTGCTCGTGCCGGGACCACCCGAGGAGGACGTGCCGGCCACGATCCCATACGCAGCTCCACCAACGACCACGAGAGCGACGACCAATGTCCCGATCTGGAAGCTTGCCGGGCGCCGGCGGAGGCGTCGCCAGTAGCGGCCCACGACCCTGGAGCCTCCCCCACTCGCCATGGATTCCCCTCCGACTCCTAGAGGGCAGCAAGAGCCGACCCTCCCCGGTGGCATCACGATAGGAGGTGCGCCACCATGTATGCATGGCGCTTCAGACCTCGATCGATTTGCGGCCCATCTCGCCGAACATCGGAGCCGAGATCTCGGGCATCGACCTTTCGAAACCGCTGGGGGAAGACGCCGTCAGAGAGATCCGTGCCGCTTTGTGCCGCCACCTCGTTCTCTTCTTCCACGAGCAGGATCTGAGCCCGGAGGAGCAAGCGGACTTCGCCTCCCAATTCGGCGAGGTCACCCCGGCGCATCCGGTCCTGCCTTCGATCGAAGGCCACTCCAAGGTGCTCGCGATCGACGGGAGCGTCGACCGCGCGTCGTGGTGGCACACCGACGTCACCTTCCTTTCCACTCCTCCCCTGGGATCGATCCTGCACATGCGAACTGCACCTGAAGTCGGTGGGGACACCATGTGGGTGAGTCTCCAAGCGGCTTACGACGCGCTGGCCGAACCAGTGCGCGCGATGTGCGACAGGCTGATCGCCTGGCACCATGACCCGTGGTTCGCCGCGGACGTCGAGGCGCAGGGTGGATATCTCTGGGACGGAGTGTGGCAAGAGAAGCTCTATCCGACCTCACACCCAGTCGTTCGCACTCATCCAGAGACCAATCGAAACGGGCTCTTCGTAAACTCCCAATTCACACAGTTCATCGAGGGTGTCTCGAAGCTCGAGAGCGAGGCTCTGTTGTCCATGTTGTATCGGCACTGCCAGCGTCCGGAGTTCTCGTGTCGGTTCAGGTGGAAAGCGGGTGCAGTCGCCTTCTGGGACAACCGTGCCACCCTGCACTACGCGCTCGACGATTACGGGAACGAGATTCGCATCGCCCACAGGGTGACACTGCGCGGCGAGCCCACCTACGGCCCGGCACGACCGATGGGCCCGGTCACGGCAGTCGCCTCCTCGCTCGCCCCCAAGTAGGCCGCCACGGCGCGTGGGTCGTGGCGTAGCTCGTCGGGGCTGCCCGATGCCACGACGGTGCCGCTCTGCATGACGTAGACCATCGGGCAGAGCTCGAAGACGAGCGGCACGTCGTGCTCGACGATCAGGACCGTGCACCCGGTCACTTCGTGCAATCGACGGAGGAGCGGAATGAACGCCTCGGCTTCGCGCTGGGCGATCCCGGCCGTGGGCTCGTCGAGGAGGAGGAGCCGAGGCCGCGCCAGCACGATGGAAGCGAGATCCACCACGCGACGTGTGCCGGTGGAGAGATGACCTGTCAAGTGGTCACGGAAGCGTCCGAGACCGAACGACTCGACCACGTTGTCCACCGCTCGTCGCTTTGCACGTTCGGTCCGGCGTTCCCAGGGGAGCTGCAAGCTGGTCGAGATCACGCCGACGGCTCGACGTGCGTCCTCGTTCAACATCAAAGTGTCGTGCACCGTGAGCTCCGGGTACAGCGTGCAGTCCTGGAACGAGCGAACGACTCCTAGCTCGACGCGCTCCTCGGGTATGTAGTCCGACAGGGCAACGCCGTCGAGATGCATCGTCCCGCCGGACGGGATCACGAAACCGGAAATCGCGTCGAGCAAGGTGGTCTTGCCCGAGCCGTTTGCTCCTATAAGCCCGGTCACGCTCCCGGGTTCCACGACGAGGCATACCCCGTCCAGGGCGAGCAACCCACCGAACGAGACCGACAGATCGGTGACCTCGAGTCGGGCAGCTACAGGCCTTTCCTCGCTCACGCCTGGGCCTCGCTGACGGCGTCACCGACGGCTGCACTCGGTGGCACTTCCTCGTTGGTTCGCCACCGATCGAGCCCGCGTGACAGCGCGTCTGCCACGAGATCGCCGCCTCGGTGCATGACCCCAGCCATCCCCCCCGGCAAGTACAAGATGAAGGCCAGAAGACCGATGCCGCTCGTCAGGAATTGCGTGGTGGAGGTGGTACCGAAGATCGCCGGCAACCCGACAAGGTAGAGCGCCCCGAGGACGGCACCCGGCACGGAGTCAAGGCCGCCGATCACGACCATGGAGACCACCAACAGCGACACAGTCGGGTCGAAGGTCGCCGTGCTGAAGCGCTCGGTCGCAAGCGCCAGGCACACCCCCGCGTACCCGGCGATGAACCCCGACAGAGCGAAGGCGAGCAGCTTCGTGCGCATCACGGGGATTCCCGCTGCTGCGGCCCCTTCCTCGTTGTCGCGCACGGCTATAAGACGGCGCGCCACACCATGGTCTCGCCACAACCTGACAATGAGGACGCTCACGACCAACACGCCAAGCGAGAACCATGCGAAGGCCCGTTCAGAGGACAGGCTCAATCCGAACAGGGAGGGGCGGGATACGAGTGTCGACTCCGGATTGGGCAAGCCGGAACAGATCCTGCGGTGAACGAATGGGACGGTCCAACAAGAGGTGGACAGCACCGAGGTCTGCATGAACAGAGCGAAGGCGAGCGTGGAGACGGCGAGATAGAGCCCGCGGATGCGAAGTGCCGTCAGCCCGACGAGCACAGAGACCGCCGCTGTGATCACACCCGCCAACAGCAGCAGGGGAAGAAGCGGCACCGACTGCGAGAAGTGGGTGGCCACGTCTGCCCCAACGGCGACAAAGGCCACCTGGCCCAGTGACACCTGCCCTGCCCACCCGATGAGCACGGTGAGCGACAGGGCGATCACTGCGTAGATGCAGATCTGCGACATGAGGAACGAACGGCCCACCCCGACGAAGAGCGGAAGGGCAGTGCAGGCGACCAGCGCCAGGACGACGCCTGCATTTCCCACCTTCAGGCGAAACGCTTCTCCGACAGGTCGGAACGAAGCAGTGCCGGTCGTCCAAGAGGCCCGTTCGACACCCCGCCTTCGGCCCTGCAGCGATGCGCCGCGAAGCAGCAGGGCCCCTTGAAGAAGCACGAACAGGATGAGCTCGACCGTGGCAGTGCCAGTGGAAGGGCTGTTTATGTTCCAGCCCAAGACCTCCTGCACGATCCCCACGCCTATCCCCGCGACGAAGGCGACCGGCAGGCTGAACATGCCGCCGAGCAGCGCGGCTAGGAGAGCGAGCAGCAGGAGATCAGGACTCAGAACCTGCGTCAGAGCGCTCGTCTGACTCGGAGAAGCGAGGAAGGCGGTGACGGCAGAGAGGACCCCCGCAATGGTCCATGCCATCGTGGAGACACGGCGTACCCAGACTCCCGAAAGCCGGGCGGAATCGCTGTTCTCGGACATCGCACGCATTGCCAGGCCCCACGAGGAGTAGCGAACGAACAGGGCGAGAGCCACTGTCACCACGGGTGCGACGATCAGAGTGAGGACCTGACCGGGAGCAAAGAGGAAGCTCCCGATGTGAAAGGTCAAGTGGATCGGAACGGGGAAAGGACGAAAGAGCTTCTTCGGACGAATGAACGGCAGCACCGTGAGGAGGTAGAGCACCTGGGAGAGACCTATGGTCGCCACCATGACCTGGACGCGCGGTCGCCCGTACAGCCGCCTCAGGAGGAGCTCGGACCCCGCACCCGCCGCCGCCGCCAGGGCCAACGCGATCACGAGCGCTGCCAAGTAGTAGAACCCGAAGTCGTAGTAGAGCTTCACCATGAACACGGCGGCGACCACACCCAGCTGACCTTGCGCGAAGTTGACGACCCGGCTCGTGCGGTAAACGAGGGTGAGCCCCATGGCGAGCAAGCCGTAATTCAGCCCGAGGATCGCCCCCTCTACTACGACCGAGATGGGCACTGACACTTCAGCCCTCACCATCCAATTCATCTGTCGCGTTGGCTGTCACGTCGTCCGCCGAGAGCCCCCCGACTGTGACATCGGTCAGAAAGACCGGACGCAGTAGGTCGGAGCGTTGCAAGAGATCGACGATCGGTCCTTGGAACTTGATCTCGCCCCGCTCTAAGAAGTAAGCGCGATCTGCCAGGCTCATGGCGCGGTTGACACTCTGATCCACCAGAACCACCGTTGTGCCGGCCGCGTTGACGGCGCGAACGATCTCCATCAGACGGTCGACGGTCATCGGTGCGAGGCCAAAGGCGAGCTCGTCGATCATCACCAAGCGCGGCTTCGTCATCATGACCCGAGCCAGGGCCAGCATCTGCTGCTCCCCCCCAGACAGTGACCCGGCCGGCTGGTTCAGGTGGCTCTCGAGCTCGGGAAAGACTCCGATCGCTTCGTCCAGGGCCGCAGCTGCCCGAGCGCCATCACCGCGAAACGAGTGCTCGGCTATGCGCAGGTTGTCCCTCACGCTCAACGAAGGAAAGGTCATCTTTCCTCCCATGAGCAATCCCGCCCCGAGCCCGATGATCTGCTCGGGTTCGAGATACGTGCACGTGGTGCCGAAGATCCGGATGACCCCGCGGTGCGGGTGTTCCAAGCCTGCGACCGTTCGAAGCAGCGTCGACTTCCCGGCTCCGTTGGTCCCGAGGAGCGCCACGATCTCGCCCTCGGCGACCTCCATGTCGACGTCGAACAGCACCTGCTGCGTCCCGTAGTAGAAGTCGAGATTGTGCACTTGTAATGCCGGGACGTCTCCTCCGGCTTGGCGTCTACGACCCTCGGCGTGGCGCTCGAGCACGTCCTCGATCACGAGGGTGATGTCGCGCCGGACGTGACGCGAGCCGATGACCAGCAACAGCCCGCCGACCGCGCACACCGGGCCGATGAGCGTGAGAGCGGTGGTCACGTTCGAGGAATCGCTGATGGCCCCCAGCAGAACGCCGCCCGCGAAGCCGCCGAAGACTGCGGAGTACACCCCGAACATGGCGAAGCAGATCGTCCGCATCTCAGCGGGCGCGGTGGCTGCAAGGGTCTGGAAGATCGCGATGGCGATCGGTGCGATCGCCACGTTGGCCAGCAGCTGGAAGGCGACCACCAGCCACAGCTTGGGCATGTAGAGAGAGGCCGTGAAGAAGACCCCGTAGACGGTTATGCAGATTCCTGCCAGGACCAGAGGGGCCTGCGGGGCGCGACGGAACAGACGGTCCCCGACCACGTAGGCGAGGGGCAGCCCCAGGAAAGCCGCGAGCCCGATGATCGAGAAGATCTCACTTCGGTGTGCCGTTCCCTGGTGCCAGACCCGGACGAAGTAGAGATTTCCGAAGAGCCCCCAACCAGTTCCGACGAAGCCGAGCACGGCGACGGCGACCATTTGGTAGTAGAGCGAGCGGATACGAAGCAGGCGAGTGATCGCAGAGCCGAGAAGCACCCGGGGTGCCTGCTCTTGTTGGGAGTGCACGTCCATTCCCGAGGCTCTGAGGATGTGGCTCGACTCATTGGAGCCCTTGGCGGGCTCACGCAGCGTCAGCAGCGCCAGTCCTAGGGGGATGCCGAGAACTCCCACCACGAGACCCCATCGCCAATCACCGGTGTAGGAGACGATGGCGCCGATGGCGAGGATGCCGATCGTCTGTCCTATGGGGTCCTGCAGGTAGTGCCAAGAGAAGACACGGCTGCGCGCCTCAGGTGGATAGGCATCTGCGAGGTAGGAGTTGTGAACGGTGTTGTTGCAAGCGCTTCCGACCGAGATGAACATGTAAAACAGCACGAACCACCACACGTTGGGCGAGAGCGCCATCAGGGGTGCCAGGATGGCGAAGACGAGCAGCGCCACGCCGGCTACGAACTTGCGGCTCCTTCGGTCCGCCCAGAGAGCGAGTGGCACCGCCCAAAGGAGCGGAGCAGCGGAGCCCACGAAGCCGACTGCGCCGAGCCCCGCGTCACGGAGGTGGAAGGACTTCTCCAGGTAATTGCCGACCAGGTTGATGCCGTTGCCGAAGGAGCTGGGCACGACCGCCGCCAAGGTGAGCAGCACCAGGGGTGCGAACCCGCTCTTGCGCAGTATCGCCATGAGGGGCGGAGGCTTTCCTTCGCCGGTGCCGGGCATGAGCGCGACGTCCGCTACCGCTTCGGCGTGACGGCTCTTGGCCACAGCCTCCTTGAGCAGCTCGTCGGGGACTGCGAACCCGAACAGCGGCTGTTCGATCACGCCACTTCCACTCCCCCCTGCAAGGGCACCTCCGGGACGCCCCCCTTGGGCCACGAAGGTAATGCCTCAGGCACCCGAAAGGCGGCTCGGGTTCGAGAACGAGCACAACAACTCGGAATCGGTACAGCCTGTGGAGTCGAACGCTACGTTTGCGCCGTGGTCGTTCCCCATGGAGAACAAGCCGGTGGGACGCTCACCTTCCCCGAGAAGTTCACATGGGGTGTGGCCACCGCTGCCCACCAGATCGAAGGGGCGAACGTGAACAACGACTGGTGGGCTTGGGAGCACAACCCCGGGTCGGGCTGCGTCGAATCGAGCGGGGACGCCTGTGACTCCCTTCACCGCTGGCCCGAGGACGTCGACCTCGTGGCCGACCTCGGGCTGGGCGCCTACCGATTCTCGCTCGAATGGAGCCGCATCGAGCCGGCCGAGGGTGAATGGTCCACCGTCGCTCTCGAGCACTACCGGCGGATCTGTTCGCATTGTCGCGAGAACGGCATCGAACCTGTCGTGACCTTCCACCACTTCACGACTCCGCGGTGGCTCGCCGACCGGGGCGGCTGGGAAGCCGCCGACGCGCCCGATCGGTTCGCTCGATTCGTCGAGCGTACGACCAGGCATCTCGGCGACCTGATCGGTCGGGCCTGCACACTGAACGAACCGAACGTGGTGGCGGTGCTCGGCTACACGGTCGGCGTATACCCGCCCGGGCTGAAGGACGAGATAGGCAGACACCTCGCAGTCAACGACGCACTGGTACGCGCTCACAGGTCGGCCGTCGACGCCTTGCGCTCAGGTCCGGGTGTCTTCCCGGTGGGCCTCACGGTGTCGATGGAGGAGATGACCGCAGCACCGGGAGGCGAGCAGACGCGAGACGCAGCCGAGGAGATCCTCGAGAACACCTTTTTGCGGGCCACCGAGGGCGACGACTTCATCGGGGTGCAGTGCTACGAGCGCCGGGTGTTCGGGCCCTCCGACGCGCTACCCCCGGAGCCGGGCGCCCGGCTCACCCAGCTCGGCTATGAGTACTGGCCACAGGTGGTGGAGTACACCGTGCGGCGGGCGGCCCAGTTCACTGGACTCCCTGTCCTGGTAACAGAGAACGGAATCGGCACGCAGGACGACTCCGAGCGCGTCGAGTTCCTGGGCGAGGCGTTGCAGGGGCTGCACCGTTGCATTGCAGACGGAGTCGACGTCCGTGGGTATTTCGTGTGGAGCCTTCTCGACAATTTCGAGTGGCATCAGGGCTTCGGCCCGAAATTCGGCCTGTGTGCTGTGGACCGCCGGACGTTCGAGCGGAAGCCCAAGCCGAGCGCTTCGTGGTACGGGTCGGTGGCAAGGGCCAACGCCCTGGTAGTACCGGGCTGAGCCCGCCTCGCTGCCGGAACGTCGGAGCGGTTCCTTTCGGAGAGCCGGAGCGGTTCCTTTCGGAGAGCCGGAGCGGTTCCTATCGGACTGTCGGAATGGTTCCCATCGAGATCATCGAATTCGCGACCTTGTCGGCCACCGGGCGAAGCGCGGCATAGCGCTCGACGTCTTGGGGGTCGGGTCTCACCTGCGAAACGACCGGCTCCATCTCGTCGAGGTGGAGGTCCACGCCGACCGCGCGCCCGGCGAGAAGCGCTGCCCCTGCTGAGGCCGCCTCGCCGGAGTGCCTGCGAACGGCGGGAACCCCGGTCATACCTGTGAGCACTTCGAGCCAGATGTCGCTGTTCGAGCCGCCGGCGAGAGCGAGCATCTCAGGCTCCCGAGTGCTGTCGATCGAGAAGGCCGATTCGAGGCATCGAGCCACGTCGAAGGCGACCCCCTCGATCGCCGCCCGCACCAGGTCGCCCAGCTCGCTGTCCGGGCGGAGTCCGACGACCGATGCGCAGGCGTCACGCCACCACGGGGCACGGGCCCCGCCGAGCCAAGGCATCACGAGCACCCCGCGGGCTCCAGGGGGGCTCCCCCGCGCCTGCTCGACGAGCGACGGCGTGTCCCTCGTGGTGATGCCTGCGATCCAGTCGAGCAGCGACCCTGCGGCCGACAGGCCTCCCTCGAGCAGCCATCCAGTTGTCGCCGCACGAGTGAGGATCAGTCCCCGGGGGATTCGATCGGGGCGCGCGTCGACGGGAACCGAGACGTTGGCCGTCGTGCCCCACGAGACCATCGGACAGGTGGGTGACGCGCCGGCCCCGAGCACTTCGCACTGGCGGTCTCCGGCTCCGACGACGACGGGAATCCCCGGGTCCAACCCGAGATCGCGTGCGGGCTCGTCCAGCAGCATCCCCACTACACATGTCGGCGGGCTCGCCGCCGGAATCAGGTCGGGGACCGTGAAAGGCGCCCGCGGCGAACCAAGCTCCTCGGACATGTCGTACACCGAGGTGCCGTCTTGGTCGAACAGACCGGTCGCAGAGACCATGGTGATGTCCGTCGCGACTCTCCCGGTCATCTTCGAAACGACGAGATCGCGCGGAGTGAGCAACCATCGCGCAGCTTGCAGCCGCTTCGGCTCGTGCGTCGCCAGCCAGGCCACCTTGGACGCGACAGCGCCGGAGTCGAGGTACACGCCCGTACGTCTGTGCAACTCCTCGACCCCGCCGTGGCGTGCAGCAAGCGACGGAGCCTCCGCGTGCGCCCTGCGGTCCGACCACAACAGGCCTGCACCGAGGGTGTTCATCTCGGAGTCGACCGGTACGAACGTCTGACGCGCAGCGCTGAACCCGATCGCGTCGATCCCGCGTCGGGCCGGCGCCATGGCGACGGTCGACAGGCATGCCTCTTTCACCGAGCTCCACCACTGCGCCGGGTCCTGCTCGACTTGCCCGTCAGGACCGTGGCGCGTCGAGAGGTTCGACCTGCTCATCGCGACGAGGCCGCCAAGCTCCCAGAGCCCTACCTTGGTGACGCTCGTCCCGAGGTCGACGCTGAGGATCACCGTTCGGATCGGACCACGTCGGCGATCATGCGGGCCATCAGGGCGGGGTCCGGGTCCTCGATCACAGCGCGACCGACCGCCACCCCGGCAGCTCCGCCGTCCATCGCGTCGCGCACCAGAGCGAGCACCAGCTCGCGAGAAGGCTCGGGACCACCGGCGTTCTCGTCACGCCGGCGCGCGCCGCCGAGGAAGAGCACCGGAACCCCGACGCTTCGCACGATGCGCTCGACCTCCTTGACGCGTGCCGCGCCAGGAGCGGCGTCGGGCATGGGGAGCTTGAGCAGGGGCGCCCCGAGGTCGTGGGCGACCACGGCGGCGAAGACGATCGAATCGGTGTCGAGGGCGAAATGTCCGTCTCGCCACGACACCGCCTCGACCATGGCCTCGAGGCCCACCGTCCTGGCTTCCTCGAGGACCTTCCCGAGCAGCTCGAGCGAACTCGCAGTGACGGGATCGGACAGGTCGATGCGTACCATGTGCTTCACGCCGCGCATCCCGGCTTCTTTGGCGGCGCGCACGCTCGTCACGAGCCGGTCGTCGAGCTCGAAGACCGACCCGGCGAGCCCCGTACGGTTGAGGGACAGGTACGTCTTCTTCTCGGGTCCGAGCGATCCTGAAGCCTCGAGGTCCCTCATGGGCTGAGTGCTCGCGAGGATGCCGTCGCACGCCGGCAATGCGGCGCGTATGGCCGCGACGTAGCGGCTGTAGTCCTCAAGCGTGACGATGCCCCTGGCCCGGTGGTCCGCGGCGAGCACGAGGACGGGTTCCGGCAGCTGACTACTCCAAGCCCGCCGTGGCGAAGACGACCTTCGCCATTGTCGAGAAGTCCTCGCGCCCGTGGCCGGCGCGCGAGGTCGCGGTCAGCAGCTGCCGCGTCAGAGCGGTCGTCAAGAGGGATACGCCGCTCCTCGCGGCGTACTGAAGGGCGAGATCGAGGTCCTTGGCCATGAGGTCCGTCATGAAACCCGGCTTCCATGCATTGGAGGCTGGGCTGTCTTTCACGACACCCGGCACCGGAAGCCGCGTCCTGACCGCAGTGCAGTCGCCGGTCGAATTGGTGAGCACCTGGTAGAGCTTCGCGGGATCGGCGCCGGATCGCAGAGCGAGGGCCGTCGCCTCGGCGGTCGCCGCCATCTGCGCCGCGTAGATCAGGTTGTTGCAGAGCTTCACTACCTGCCCCATCCCCGGAGCGCCCACGTGGACCACGAGGCGCGAGACGGCCCCGAGCATTTGGCTCACTTTGTCGAGGACCGTCGTGTCGCCTCCGACCATCAGTGTGAGCGTTCCCTGTTCCGCGCCGACGGTGCCGCCCGACATCGGGGCGTCGAGGTACGACGCGCCGACAGCGTTGACCTTCTCGTGCTGAGCTCGCTCGACATCGGGGTCGATGGTCGAGAAGTCGATCACGGTCTGTCCGGGGGCAAGCGCCCCGAGCATCTCGTCGACCACCGCGACGACGTCCGACGACGTGGGCACACAGATCATCACGACCTCGCTCGAGGCAACTACGTCGGCGACGGTGCCGCCGTCTGTGGCACCGAACGAGACGGCCGCATCTATGGGTCCCCGGCTGCGGGACGCGACGACCACCGTATGGCCCGCCTCGACGAGATTGCGCGTCATGGGCAGACCCATGGCACCAAGTCCGATGAAGCCGAGTCTCACCTGGCCACCTCTTCTGTCGTCTTCGTGAACTGCGGCAGCCACTCGGAGGTCTCCTCCAGCAGCTCTTCGACCATCGTCTCGGTCTCCGAGAGCTCACCGCGCCCGGCGAGCGGGTCGAGGAGAAACGCTTCTCTCGCCAGCTTCTCGTCGCCTCTCAGCGCTGCCTCGACGGTGAGCTCCTGCACGGCGACGTGCCTGCGTACGAGCTCCGAGATCCCGCTGGGGAGGCGCACCTTGTCTCTTCCGTGGATGCCGGTGCCGTCCACCGTGCACATGGATTCGACCACCGCGTCCTCGAGCAGGTCGGGACACTGGCCACGGTTCGCGATGTTGAGGGGTAGATCCCTCCTCGTGCCTGTTATGAGTGAGTCGATCACCGGAGCGACGAGCTCTCCCGAGTCCCATGTCTGGGGCTCGTCGATTCCGGAAAGAACGGCGTTCACCTCTTCTTCGTATCGCTTCTGGTCCTCTTCGCGCCGGGAGATGGGAGTGAGCGCCACGCCCCACGATTCGCCCCACCGAGAGGACTCGGTCAGTATCCAGGGCACGAACTCCGCCAGATGACGGTCTCCGGCAGCGGGCAGAGCGCCGAAGCGATCGAGCAAGCTGAGCGCCACTACGTGTCGCTTCACGAAGTCGAGTCGTGAGAACGGCTCAGCTGGTTCGTCGTCGACGGGGAGGAGCAGCCCGAGCCCACCCTGCTCCTCCACCATGGAGGTCAAAACCTGCAATCCATCGTCCCCTGCTATGTCCAAGGCACACACGACAGGAAAGTGGTTCACCCCCGCGACCGTCGGGTTCACCACGGTGTGGGGCACGCCGAGAGCTATCGCCAGGTCCATGCAGAAGTTGCCCACCTCGTGACACAGTCCCACGCATCTCACGGACGTCTCCTTGCACACGGCTCGCGTGAGGCAGGTCATCGGGTTCGTGATGTTCAAGAGCCACCCGTCGCTGCACCACTCCTCCATGTCGCGAGCGATGGAGACCAGGACGGGGATGTTGCGCAAGGCCCGGTTGATGCCGCCCGGGCCGACCGAATCCCCCACGGACTGCCGGATCCCGTGGCGTGCAGGCACGTCGAGATCGACGGCCATCGAGGCAAAACCGCCGGTCGAGATCGTGACGACCACGTAGTCGGCATCCTCGAGAGCACGTCGTTGATCGGTGGTGGCGCTGACCTTGGCCTTTGATCCCAGCTTCTGGTCTACGAGGCGCGCGTAGGCCGCCATGGCCTCTGCTGCAGAAGCGTCGATGTCTTCCAGTACCAGCTCGAGGGGCCTGAGCGATGGAGTTGCCAGAAGGTCCCCGATGAGCTTGGGGCTCCACTGGTAGCTGCCGCCGCCGATGATCGTGACCTTCATTACTCCCCCAACGTCGACGACGACAGCGGCCGACAACGACACTGTACCCAAGGGTCTTTCGGCACCGCTCAGTGAAGCCCCGCCATGCACGGTCGGCTCTATATAGAGTTCGAGGGGTGGGGGATCGGGTTCGTTTCGTCCTGTCGGCGTTGGCAGCGCTCGCGCTCCCCGCTACCGGACTCGCCGCTTGTGCCTCGTCGAGCGTCTCGGGGTCGCCGGCGGCTTCAAGCACGTGCCAACCTCCGGCTGACTGGCGATCGACGACAGCCAGCGCAGTAGCCGGGAGCTCATCCGACTTCGAACTGACCTCTTTCGACGGCACGAAGATCCGGATCCACTGGTTTGCCGATCCCTCGGCCGACGGCCAGCTCCGACCGACAGTGCTGATGGGGCCGGGCTGGGGCCAAGCAGGCGACACCGACACGTCGCAAGCTGCGATCCAAGGCGCGCTCAGCATCGGACAGCTCTGGCAGGGTGGTTTCAACGTGCTCACGTGGGACCCGCGTGGATTCGGAAAGTCCGGTGGGGAGGCAGAAGTCGACAGCCCGAACTATGAAGGCAAGGACGTGTCGGCGATCATCAACTGGTTGGCACAACAGCCCGGCGTCCAGCTCGACCGTCCCGGGGTGCCTCGTGTGGGTATGGTCGGCGAGTCCTACGGAGGCGGCATCCAGTTCGCCACAGCCGAGCAGGACTGTCGCATCGACGCCATAGCCCCCACCATCGCCTGGAACTCGCTCACGACAAGCTTGTTCAAGAGCCAGACCCCGAAGTCGGGCTGGGGGAACATCCTGATACAGGTCTCCGCCACGGCCACTCTGGATCCCGAGATCACGGCTGCGGACAACCTCATGAACACCACAGGTAGCCCCGATGCGAAGGCCATCACGTTCTTCGCGAGCCGTGGACCGGCTCAGTTTCTCTCCAAGGTGAAAGTTCCGACCTTGATCTTGCAAGGCACAGTCGACGACCTGTTCACGCTCGACGAGGGAATCGCCAACTACGAGACGCTCAAGAGGCAGGGAACGACGGTCTCGATGGCCTGGTTCTGCGGTGGTCACGGAGTCTGTCTGACCAATCCGGGCACTGCCATCTCGGTGGGCGCGCTGTCGCTCGCTTGGATGGAGCACTACGTGGCCGAGGATGCTTCCGTCGACGTGCTCAAGGGTTTCGCCTTCGTCGACCAGAACGGCACTTCGTACTCGGCCCCGACCTACCCACTGCCCACGGGAGCTCCGATCACCGCCGCCGGCTCGGGAACTCTGGCTCTAGAGGCACAGGGAGGTTCGGGACCGCCGACTCTTTCCGCCAACTCCGAAGCGGCCAATGCCGTCGACTCCGTGGCGTACGGCGTCACGCCGGCGCCTGCGGCCAACTCGGTGAACGTAACGATTCCGCTCACTCGCGACACGATGATCGAGGGTGCACCGACGCTCTCGCTCACTTATTCGGGCAGCGCAGCGCCGGGCGAGAGGCCCACCAGGGTGTTCGCCCAGCTCGTCGATCCCGCGACGGGGATCGTGGTTAACAACCAGATCACACCCATTCCGGTCACGCTGGACGGCAAGGTTCACTCGCTCACGATCCCGATGGAGACGATCGGGTACACCGCCAAAACGAGCACATCGCTCGAGCTCCAACTCGTGGCGACCACCGTTGCTTACGTGACGCCTCGCCTCGGCGGCTCGGTGGACTTCTCCCACGTGACGGTGTCGCTGCCGACCGCAAAGGGCCTGGGGGTCCTTCAGCCAGCCTGAGCGCTCTAGACCTCGAGCTCGACCGGGTTGCCACCTGAGGCGGCGGACCGGTAGGCGGCATCGACCATCCGATGGGCGACGACGGCCTCGGCGAAAGACGGGGCGGGCACCGAACCTGCGCTCAGTGCCTCGAGAAAGGCTCGGTCCGCCTCGACGTATGCCCGGATCGCTAGGCCAACGTCGTCGTGTGCGAGGGGCAATTCCTCCACCCACGGCGGCGGCGGACATCGAACGACCTCGGTGCCGTCGCCGGTCTGCACGTGGAGCGGCCCAGAGAAGTCGTTGTCGAGCCATGCCATTCCCTGCTGACAGAAGACCTCGAGCCTGCGGGTCGACCCTCGACTCAGGATCTCGTGCCAGATGCTCACGATCTCGGCTCGGGCCCCGCATTCGAACCTCATCGACACCGTCGCCAGGTCCTCCACACCCCTCCGACCCGAGAGGCTGTCGGTCGTACCGGAGAGCTCGACCACCTCACCGAGGCAGAACCGCAGTATGTCCAAGTCGTGGATGGAGTGCTCGATGAGACAGCCCCCACCTGCCTGCTCGACGTCTCCGCGCCAAGTCGAGCGGTAGAGGCCTTGCACGGGGAAGTACTGGTCATCGCGCAACACTGCGGCCATCGGAGGGCCGAGCTCTCGCGAGGAGAGCAGGTCCCGCAGCTGGCGGAACACCGGGGCGAACCGCAGCACGAGCCCCACCTGCGATGGGATTCGGCTCTCCGACACGGCGATCGCCATGGCCTCGGCCTCGGCCAAGTCGGTAGCGAGAGGCTTCTCGCAGAACACCGCCCGTCCAGACCCCGCGGCCTCCTCGACGATCCGGCGATGCGTCGCGGTCGGCGTGCAGACCCACACCGCATCGCAGCGCTCGATCACCTCGCCCGCACTCGCGACGACTTCGGCGCCGTTCGCTGCTGCGAATCCCCGAGCTCGTTCGCCGTCGGGGTCGTGCACCGCGACGACGCCGGCGTCGAGCACGCCGCCTTCGATCATGGCTTGTATGCCTATTGCATGGGCCCAGGCGATGACGCCGGCCCCCACGAACCCGATCTCCAACATGCTCCCGCAAACTACGTTCTCGGACATGCACGGAGACGAATTGCTCGCTGCGGCCGATCGGAACCTGGCCGCGACCCTGCTGCACTTCGCCCGGGTCTCACCTGGGGCAGCGAGCGAATTCGACGGAAGGCTCCTCCTCGTCTCCATGTCGCGAGCCTGGCCGGGCCCCTACCACAACGGAGCGCTGCGACTCGACCCCTCCGTTGCTCCCGACGAGGTTCTCTCGCGGGCGCGAGCCTTCTTCGCCGACCGCTGCCCGGGCTACTGCGTGTGGATCGCGGCCCACGCCGACACCGACCTCGAGAAGAGGGCACTCGCCGAGGGGTACGCGCAGACCTCGGCGACCGGGACCCCGAGAATGGTGATCGGACATCCGCTCGATGCCGGCCGCCCGCCCGAAGGCGTCGTCCTCGAGGAGGTCGTGGACGACTCGGGGAGATCGGACTTCCTCGAGGTGACGGTCGACGCGTACAGGGAGTCGTACCTTCCTCGCGAGGCTGTCGAGGCCGAGCTCGCGACCGTCGACGCCGTCTGCGCACCTGGGGTCCGCGCAGTGGTGGCGCGTGAGGGCGGTCGGCCGGTCGCAGCGGCGATGACCGTGGCGAGTGACCGGCTCGCCGGAATTCAGAACGTGGGCACGATCTTCGGGGAGCGTGGCCGCGGCCTGGGCGAGCTCGTCACGCGCTGGGCGGTGAACGCGGGTTTCGAGCTCGGAGCAGAGGCTGTCGTGCTCGAAGCCTCCGAGCAGGGCGAGCCCCTCTACCTACGCATGGGCTTCGAGGAGGTGTCGCGCTATCGCTGGTGCCTCGGCCCGCCGCCATGATGCCGAGCGGGGAACGCCGATCGGGGAACTCCGGAGATCTAAGGGACGAGCGTTTCTGCCGCGATCGCAAGTGAGGGTTCCTCGCGCGCACGAGTAAAGCGAATCGCGACCGCCCCCAGCGTGAGCCCGGCGATCACCAGACCCATCGGTACGGCCGTGCGGTTTCCTGCGACCCCGACCACCGGAGCGATCACGGCCGCCAACAAGAACTGCGCGCACCCGAGGAGCGCTGCAGCGGATCCCGCCGATCGCGGGTGATGTTGCATCGCAAGTGCGATCGAGTTGGGGCCGACGAAGCCCAGGCCGGACATCATCACGAAGAGAGCCGGCAGCACGATCGGTAGCCCGAGCCAGCGTGTCCACACCGAGATCAGGAACACGATCCCACCGATGGACATGACGATGAGACCAAAACCGAGGAGTCGGTTGCTCCCGAGCTTGTGGACGAGACGCCCGTTCACCTGAGATGCGATGACCAGCCCAGCGGCGTTCATCGCGAAGGCGAGGCCGAACATCTGGGGAGACAGGCCGTAGATGCCCTGTAGCACGAAGGGGGAGCCGGCGATGTACGCCACGATCGCCGAGAAGCCCAGCGACATCACCAACGCAAAGCGGACGAAGGAGCGGTCGCGGCCGACGACCGCCAACGCGGCGATGACCGACCTCGTGCCGCCCTTGTGGCGCATTTCCGAAGAAAGGGTCTCTGGGACATTGAGAAAGGCGCTGACCAACAGGACCGATCCGATGATCGCGAGGCCGATGAAGATGCCGCGCCAAGAGGCGACCCGGAGGATCTCAGCACCGATTTGAGGCGCCAGGATCGGGCCGAGACCCGTGATGAGCATGAGGGTCGAGAAGAAGCGCGCTGCTCTCGCCCCGTCGAACAGGTCGCGCACGATCGCTCGGGCGATGACGATTCCGGCTGCACCTCCGAACCCTTCGACGAATCGCAATGCGTCGAGGAGGTAGACGTTCGTCACGATCGAGCACAACAACGACGAGGCCACGAAAGCGGCCAGGCCCCCGAGCAAGGGACGGCGTCTGCCGAGGCCGTCGCTGACCGGTCCGATCACCAGATGTCCCACTGCGATTCCGATCAGGCACATCGTGAGAGTCACCTGCACGGAGGACGTGCTCGCGTGGAGATCGGTGCTGATCCGGGGCAGGGCCGGGAGGTACATGTCGATGCAGAGCGGGCCGAAGATGCTCAGCCCTCCGATGACCGGCACCAGCCGCCAGCCTCGCGGCAGGCGAGGACCGTGGGCCTGATCGATGTCAGCTGCGCCCCCCGAGGATGCATCGGGGTCGGTCAGCAGATCGCGGCGCGCTTGCATTGGTTGTTCGGGGAAACGAAGACGCCCGGCCGATCGTCTTCGCATCTCGGGATCGTAATCGGTGCCCAGGACCTCGCTGGAAGGCTCCCAGGCATCGCGATTTCAGCGGAAGTCGAAAGCCACCTTGATCGCCCCGCTCTGTTGCTGGGTGGCCAGAGCGCTGAAAGCGTCCCTCCAGTCGTCGAGACGGAAGGTGTGAGTGAGCATCCCGGTCAAGTCGACCCGTCCGTCCGCGACCAGACGGAGGTAGTGCGCGATCCCGTGCATGCGCACTCCCTCGACCTCTTCGACGCCGAACGCGTTCGAACCGACCCAGGAGATCTCCTTGAAGTACAGAGGGGACCATTCCCAGCGACCGGGGGCGTGCACTCCGCTCTTCACGAGAGTGCCGCGCGTCCTTAGGAGCCGGACTCCCACCTCGAAGGTCTCCGGCTTGCCGATCGTGTCGTAGACGACGTCGATCCCTCCGGGGTGGGCCATCGGCAACCCCTGGCGAACCGGCTGGAGACGCCCGCCCGACCACTCGGCTGCCGCTTCGATGAGCTCGAGGCGTGGTTCGGGTGCGACCACCACTGCTCCGAGCTTTCGCGCCAGTTCGGCTTGCGCCTCGAAGCGAGCGACGGCCATGACCTCGACGTCCGGGTACAGCGCCCGGAGGATCGCGATCGCGGCCGTGCCGAGAGCGCCGGCGCCGTACACGAGGGCCTTGCCGCCCGGGCCCGGTGGATGACGCGTGACCGAGTGGAGAGAGACGGCGAAAGGGTCGGCGAACACGGCGAGCTCGTCGGGCACCGAATCAGGCACAGGGATGAGCATCGAGTCGTGAGCCGGCAGGTACTGGGCGTATCCGCCGGGCGCGTCCTTGGACGTTCCAGTGTGGATCCCGGCTGCAAGGTGTCCGTCGGTGAAATGCCAGCAGAGGCTGTAGTCACCGGCCATGCACGAGTCGCACATCGGCTCGATCCCCCTCGGTCCGCACGAGAGCCAAGGGTTCAGTACCACTCTCTGTCCGACCTCGAGCCCCCGAGTGCCGGGACCGAGCTCGGCGACGTCGCCGACCACTTCGTGACCCAAGATGGTGGGGAACGTGAAGAGGTTGGCCAGGGGGCTGTCGAAGTTGTCGTCCCCGAAGTCCATGAAAACCTGCTTGGCGTCGGAACCGCAGATGCCCGTCATCCGCGTCCTCACCATGGCCCAGGCGTCCCGGGTGGGGCGGGGATCGTCGGTCTCCACGACCTTCATGGGAGCGCGAGAGAGCCCGACCAGGAGCGGGTTCGTGTCGTCCGGCGGAGTCCACGGATCGGGCCTCACCCCATAGAGCAGCCCCTTCACGGCCGAGACACTAGCTCGACGGTCTCGCGTTTCTTGAGTGCCGGATCTGCAGATGACCGGGGCTCTTCGAATCGGAGGCCGTCACGGTTCTCGAAAGCGAGACACCGGGTAGGGAACCGACTCGGGTGGTGTCGGCCCGACGACTCCTGCCGCCACCAGAGCCGCCGAGTAAGGCCCGAGAAGAAGCCCGTTCGCGCCGTGACCCGTGCAGACATGGACGTTCGTGATGTCGGGGACACAGCCCAGCAGCGGCTTTTCGTCAGCGCTCGTCGGACGCAGTCCCACGCGGACCTCGAGAAACGCCGCAGGTGCAAGTCCGGGCGCGACGGCGACGCACTCTCGCAGGAGATCGCGCATCCCTCCGGCGGTCGGCCGGACGTCGAACCCCGCTTCTGGTTCGAAGGTACCTCCGACGGCGACGCGCCCGGCAGGCCAGGGCACGAGGTAGAAGTTGAGGACGGGTTGCACGATCGGCCAGCGCCCGCTCGTCGCGCCGATGTCGCAAGGCCCGAACGGCATGCCGACGTGCACTATCTGTCCCTTTGTGGGGGTCACCGGCAATTGCAGACCCAGCAGCTCCGCGAGGCCGCCCGACCAAGCACCTGCAGCGAGCACTACCGCGCCACACGAAACGACTCCCGATCGAGTCTCGACCCCGCTCACCCGGCTGCCCTGTCGTTCGATGCCGACGGCCTGCTCGGATAACAACGTCGCGCCCCGGCGCTCGGCGGCGGTCCGGATCGCCTCGCAGAGGCTTCGGCCGTCGAGTCGTGCAGCCGACGGCGAGTACATCGCTCTGGAGATCGGCCCGAGTGGCGGGAACATGGCGCGCGCCTCGTCCTTTCCGATCTCTTCGATCCTCGGGTCGCGAGCCGTGGCGAGCTCCTTGACTCGAGCGAACCAGCTGTCCTCGTGGCTTGCGAGCGACAATGCGAGGGAGCCGCATTCTGCGAATGCCTCGTGGGGCACCTCGACGCCTTCTTCGGCCATCCGTGAGATCAGAGTGCGCCAGTGTCGAGCGGCCGCGGAACCGAACTCGAACCACGAATCGTCCGGATCGCTCCACGTCTCGGGAGACGCGATACCGGCTCCTGCATCTGATGCCCGCCCATCGAGCGATGCATCGATTAGGACGACCTCGGCATCGGCGCACGCGAGCTCGTACGCGAGTGACGTGCCCACGATGCCACCGCCGACGACCGCCACATCGGTCGAAACGGACCTGCTCAACTCCTCGTCCTGTGCGGCATCGGCTCCCCCGCCTCACGTGCCTGGCAGCCAGGGCAGCGTACAGAGACGGGTCCGGTGTTAGAAAGAAGGAGCGTGAAGCCCGGCCCAGTGGGACTGCCTGCCTCCGAGAGTTCACGCCCGACACTGGTCGGCGAGCACTGGATGGCGGTGACCGGTCACCCGCTCACGGTCCAGATCGCGGGTCAGGTCCTCGAAGCAGGTGGCAACGCAATCGACGCCGGGGTGGCGGCCGGCCTCGCCACCAACGTGGTCCAGGTCGACATGTGCAACCTCGGCGGGATCGCCCCGATCCTCGTGCGCGAAGCGCACAGCTCCGACGTCATGAGTGTTGCAGGAGTAGGGCGATGGTCGTCGACTGCGACCCTAGACGCATTCACCTCTCGTTACGGCAGAGAGATGCCACCCGGCTGCCGTGCATGCGTGGTCCCGGGGGCATTGGCGGCCTGGCTCAGCGCCCTCGAACACTTCGGGACCTGGTCCTTCGCCGAGGTCGCAGCCCCCGCAATAGAGCTGGCCACCGACGGGTTCGTGCTCGACACGACCGTCGCGTCCGGCCTCGACCTGTTCGCCTGGATCTACGAGCGCTGGCCCTCGTCGGCGGCTGTCTATTGTCCGGGCGGGCGCAGAGCCAGAGCAGGTGACCTACTCGTCCAAAGCGACCTCGGTGCTTTGCTGAGACGGCTTTCAGAAGCAGAACGCCGCGCTGGACATGCCGGGGCTGCGGGCGCATCAGACCGCGCGTCGCGCACTGCGAGTCTGGATGCCGTTCGTCGCGCCTTCTACGAAGGCGAGGTTGCCCGCACCATGTCCGACTTCGTGACTGCAGAAGGCGGCTTCCTCACGCCCGACGACCTCGCGAGCTTCCGTGCGGAGGTTGCCCCGGCCCCGGCCCAAGGATTCCCCGCGCTCGGTGGAGTCAAAGTGCACGTCCCGCCCGCCGAGTGGTCACAAGGTCCAGCCCTCCTCCAAGCGTTGGGGATCCTGGAGCACTTCGACCTCGAGTCGTTGGGTCACAACTCGGTCGCATATCTCCATCTCATCGTGGAGGCCGTCAAGCTGGCGTTCTCGGACCGAGAGCGCTACTACGGGGATTCCGGCAAGGTCGAACTCGACGAGCTGCTGAGCGACCGGCATGCGAAAGAACTGGTGGAGCTCATCAGGTTGGACTGCGCCCTACCGGACCTCTTCACCTTGCGGCACCAGGCGGACGACATCGTTTCGACGACCCACATCGCGGTGGTGGACGGCGCGGGGAATGCGTTCGCCTCGTCTCCGAGCGATCCACTGGCGATGAGCCCGATCGTCCCGGGCGTCGGGGTGATCGTCTCGGGCCGCGGTGTCCAGAGCCGGACCGACCCGGGCCACCCCGCCGCCCTCGGGCCCCTTCGCCGACCTCGCGTCACGCCGGCGCCTGCGATCGCGCTCGGGCCGAACGACCTCGTCTGGCCGATCGCCTGCCCCGGTGGAGACGTGATACTTCAAGCGATGCTGCAGGCTTTCCTCAACGTGACCGTATTCGGCATGAGTGAACAGCAGGCCGTGGAGGCTCCACGCATGACTTCGCTAGCATTTCCCGACTCGTTCTATCCGCACGCGCATCCCGCCGGGAAGGTGGTGGTCGAGAGCCGGGTGCCCGAAGATGTGATGAACGGGCTCGGCGCACTGGGTCACGATGTCCACGTGTGGCCGCCGTTCGAATTCGAAGCCGGCTCGGTCGGGATGATCCGCTACCGCGGCACCTCCGCATCTGAAGGACGACCAAGTCTTCGAGCCGGCGCCGACCCGAGGAGGGCTGCATATGCACTGGGCAGATGAGCTCGTGGCCACTGCTGCTAGACCAGATTCCCTAGCCACCCGGAGGATGAGACCGTGACCGAAAGCGCCTTCGGCGACAGCCACCTCGACCTGGACCTGACCGGCGTCGCGCTCTATTCCGACGGGTTCCCGCACGAGGCCTTCACCGCACTGCGACACCACCAACCGGTGAGGTGGCATGCCTTCCCCGAAGGATTCCCCGGCTCCCACGACGAGGGCTTCTGGGTGCTTTCGAAGCACGAGGACGTCCAGACCGTGAGCCGCAACCCCGAGCTGTTCTGTGCCTTCGACGGGCCGCAGCTGAGCCACGAGCCCGCGATGGCAGGGACGATGCTCGTGAGCATGGACGGCGTCGACCACATCCGCCAGCGCCGGCTCATCAGCGCCGGGTTCACCCCCCGCATGATCAAGCAGCTCGAGCACCAGATGCGACGGTGGGCAGAGTCGATCGTCGATCGAGCCCTGGAGCGCGGGGAATGCGACTTCGTGTCCGAGATCGCCTACAGACTGCCGATGAACATGATCGCCGACGTCGTCGGGATCCCGGTGGACGACCGGGAGTGGCTTTTCTCCCTTGCGAACGATTTCCTCCAGGCAGACGCACCCGGGCGCGCTCTGTCACGAGACGAGCAGCTGGGGCTGCAGGTCCAGATGTTCGAGTACGCGCAAAAGCTCGGCCAGGAAAAGCGGGCCAACCCTCAGGACGACGTCTGGACGATCCTGTCGACGGTGGAAATCGAGACCGACGACGGTGAGCGCACAGCGCTCAGTCAGATCGAACTGGACATGTTCTTCATCCTGCTCATCGTGGCGGGGAGTGAGACCACCCGTAACGCCGTGTCGCAGGGGCTCGTGGCACTCCTCGACCATCCCGACCAGCTCGAGCGCATGCGCCGGGAGCCCGCCGCCATTCCCCTTGCGGTGGAGGAGATCCTCCGTTGGTCGTCGCCCGTCACGTACTTCGCCCGCCGGGCCACACTCGACACCGAAATCCGTGGCGAGACGATCGCCGAAGGGGACCGGGTCACCATGTGGTACCCGTCAGCCAATCGCGACGAGGACGTCTTCGACGATCCCTTCCGTTTCGACACCACCCGCAGCCCGAACCCGCATGTCACCTTCGGCGGTGGAGGTGTGCACTTCTGCCTGGGGGCCAATCTGGCCCGGCGCGAGCTCACGACGCTCCTCGAAGTGCTGTTCGAGCGCACTCATTACATCGAGCTGGCAGGAGTCCCCTCCTACACCTCACTGGGCATCTTCAATCCGATCATGCTCTTCATGAAGGAGCTGCCGGTCCGCCTCGGCTGACGATGTACCGGCTCGAGCCCAGCGGTCGCATCGAAGCAGGGATACGGTTGCGAACGAATCGTGGCGAGGGGGGTCTGTGATGTGCAGGGCAAGACGAAGGGCCAGTACCGAAGTCGCTTCAGCTCTCGGGTTGCTGCTTCTGGCCGCAGCAGGGCTGTCTGCATGTTCGTCCTCAGCCACCGCGAACGTGCTCCTCGTAGGCACTTATCACGGTAAGGCGGGTGGTTACCGCAGTATCCAGGCGGCAGTGGACACGGCCAAGCCAGGCGACTGGATCCTCGTTTCACCCGGCGACTACCACGAGACCTCTGACAACTACGCGCCGACGAGCAATCCCTCCGAAGGGCAATTCGGAGGCGTCTACATCGCCAAGTCCGACATCCACCTGCGAGGGATGAACCGCAACACGGTGATCGTCGACGGGACCAAGTCGGGGACATCGACGCCCTGCAGCTCCGATGCCAGTCAACAGAACTTCGGGGCCGTCGGCTCGGATGGGACCAACATCGGGCGAAACGGGATCCTCGTGTGGAAGGCCGACAACGTGAGTGTGGAGAACCTGACGGTCTGCAACTTTCTCGCGGGTTCGGGTGCGTCGGGCAACGAGGTTTGGTGGAACGGCGGCGCCGACTCGGCCAGGATCGGGCTCCACGGTTACTCAGGTAGTTACCTCACGGCCACCTCAACGTACTTCGGCGGAGAGACGACGGCAGCCCAGTACGGGATCTTTGCCGGTAACAGCGCCGGGCCCGCCACCTGGGACCAGCTGTACGCCAGCAACATGAACGACTCCGGAATGTACGTGGGCGCCTGCATGCAAGCGTGCGATGTCACGATCGACCATGCGTGGATGGAGTACAGCGCCCTCGGCTACTCGGGCACGAACTCCGGAGGGGCAGTCGTGATCGAGAACTCTCAGTTCGACAACAACCAAGACGGCCTCGACACCAACACACAGATCAAAGGTGACGCCCCAGCACCCCAGAACGGGGACTGCCCGAAAGGCGCGACGAGCCCCATTACCCACACCCACTCGTGCTGGGTGTTCGTCCACAATAACGTCCACGACAACAACAACCCGAACGCACCCGCGTCGGGTGGCGCCGCAGCCGGGCCGGTCGGAACGGGGATGACCGTCTCCGGAGGTCGAAACGACACGGTGATGGACAACACCTTCTCGAACAACGGTGCGTGGGGGGTCCTCTTCGTCCCGTACGCCGACAGCAACACGCCGGACCACGGCCAGACCTGCAGCGGGACCGGGGGTACAGAGTTGTCGGGCCTCGGGTGCATCCTCGACCCCGAGGGTGATGCCCTGCTGCACAACACGTTCACCAACAATGGGTTCTTCGGTAACCCGGCGAACACCGACTTCGGCCAAATCACCTACTCTTCGGGAGAGCCCCAGAACTGTTACAGCGGGAACACCGCTCCCAGCGGCAGCGCTCCTCAGGGTCTCGAGCAGTCCCAACCCACGTGCGGCTCGACTACCCAGGCCGCAAACACAGGCGGCCCGCTCTTCGGGCAGGTGCTGTGTGACACTGGGCTCGGGAGCTGCCCTGCGGGAGCGAATTACCCGAAGCCAACCGCAGTCGTCATGCACCCATTGCCCGTCGGTCTGCCCACGATGCCCGATCCTTGTCGCGGGGTTCCGGCCAACGCGTGGTGCGCGTCTGGATCGACCCTTCCGGCGCACACGCCCGCCGGAGTGCCGGTTGCCCCGATTGCGATCGCAGGATCAGCTTTAGGGTTGCCGTTCGTCGCCGTGTCTCGTCGACGCTCGCTCTGAGAACCCGAGTGGCATGCTGACGACTCTTCAGCTCTGGAGGAGGCGTCGTGGCACGGACTGAGTTCGGTGGACGGATCGGGAACGACTGGAGAGATTCGGAGCCGTGGTGGCCACCCGAACCGTCTCCACCAGAAGGCGCTCCGAATGTTGTGCTCATAGTCCTCGACGACGTCGGATTCGCCCAACTCGGTTGTTACGGATCGGACGTCGACACACCGGTCCTCGACGGCTTGGCGGCCGAGGGAATCCGTCTCACGAATTTCCACACGACGGCCCTGTGCTCTCCCACCCGCGCCTGCCTTCTCACCGGTCGCAACCACCACCGAAGCGCCATGGGGCGCGTGGCGGACCTGGCGATCGGCTTCCCCGGCTACTGGGGGAAGCCGCCGCCGGAGAACGGCTATCTATCCGAGGTCCTTCAGGCGAACGGCTACGCGACCTACGCGATCGGCAAATGGCATCTCACCCCGGATGACGAGACCAACATGGCGGCTCCCCGCACCACTTGGCCCCTCGGCCGCGGGTTCGACCGGTGGTACGGCTTCCACGGCGGGGAGACACATCAGTTCATGCCCGCGCTGTACCACGACAACCACACCACTCGGCCTCCTCGGTCTGCAGACGAGGGATACCACCTGAGCGCCGACCTCGCTGATCGCGCCATCGAGTTCCTTGGCGACCTGCGCGCCGTCGACGCCGACAAGCGCTTCTTCCTCTACTTCTGCACCGGAGCTTGCCACTCCCCACACCACGCACCGTCGGAGTGGATCGCGCGCTATCGCGGCCACTTCGCCCAAGGCTGGGACAGGTGGCGGGAGCAGACGTACTCTCGACAGCTCGAACTCGGGATCATCCCCGAGACGACAGTCCTGTCACCGAGACCACCGTGGGTACCGCCGTGGGAGAGCCTCAACGACAAAGAGAAGGCTCTCGCCGAGAGATTCATGGAGTGCTTCGCCGCCTATCTGTCGTACACGGACGCGCAGCTCGGCCGCCTCATCGCCTTCATCGACGACTTGGGTAACGCCGACGATACAGCGGTCATCGTGGTGTCCGACAACGGGGCGAGTTCGGAAGGCGGGCGGGCGGGGACCATAAACGAGGTGCGTCTGTCGAACTTCGACGCGGCGGGGATCAACGAGATGTACCGGAAACTCGACGAGATCGGTGGACCCCTCAGCCACAACAACTACCCGTGGGGTTGGACCATGGCGGGGAACACTCCGTTCAAGCGCTGGAAGCGTGAAGTCCACGAAGGTGGCGTCGCGGATCCCTGCATCGTCCGCCTTCCAGCGCGCACGGTCTCACAACGCGGCGGCGTCCGACGCCAGTTCGCCCACGCCATCGACGTGTTCCCGACCGTGCTGGAGCTGGTGGGAGTGCCGGCACCCGCGACCATCAACGAGGTGACCCAGACGCACCTCGACGGCACGAGTTTCGCCTATCTACTCGGCGGGGACGGAGAAACGGAGCCTGGCAGACACCTGACACAGCACTTCGAGATGCTCGGTTCCAGGGCTATCTACCACGACGGCTGGAAGGCGGTGACCTTCCACTCAGTAGGTCCTTTGTACGACGACGGGCTGCGTGCCAGCGCACCGTTCGAGGACGACGTGTGGGAGCTGTACCACGTGGCCGACGACATCTCCGAGGTGAAGGATCTCGCCGGCGACTTCCCAGAGAAGGTGTCCGAGCTTGTCGAGCTTTGGTGGGAGGAGGCGCGCCGCAACGACGTGCTACCACTCGACAACCGGCCTTTGGAAGCCATAGCCCATCCCAAGCCCGACAGTCGTCGGCAGCAGAACTTCTTTCGCTATTTCCCCGGTGGTGCGCCGATACCGGAACAAGTTGCAATCATGCTTCGAAACAGGTCACATGCCATTTCCGTCACCGTCGACGTAGCCGAGGGCGTCGTACCGAACGGGGTGCTTCTCGCCATGGGCTGTGCGCTAGGTGGATGGTCTCTCCACGTGCTCGACGGGCATCTGTGTTACGTGCACAATCTGTTCGGGAGAAGACGCCACGCAATTAGTGCAGACGAACTGATCGGGTCGGGACGACACACCTTGAAGTTCGATTTTCAGAAGGACGGAGGTGCTGGAGGGACAGCGACCCTGGAGTATGACGGAGACTTCGTGGCAGAAGGAGTCATCGACCACTTCACGCCTACCGCGTTCAACGCCGTGGGCGTCGGTCTCACCTGCGGCTACGAGTGGGGACCCGCAATAGGAGAAGGATATGTAGCGCCGTTCCCGTTCAACGGGACCATCGTCCGGGCCGAGGTAGCGGCGACGGGGCCGGTGGTCATCGACCCGGTGCTGGAGGTAGCAGCCATCTTGGCGGAACAATGACGACCACTCGGCTTCTGCCGTATGCGGGCCCGCCGATGCGCTCCTGGATCGGGTACAGGCCCTTGCAGCTGACTTACAGCGAGCTGTGTGAGTCGGGGAACGATGCGGATGTCCACACCAGTCCGAGGCACATTTCGTCCGTAGAACCGTCTCCCCAGGTCACGAAGTGGGGGGGTGCGTTGCGCAGGATGGGCAGTTCCTGAGCGAGGGTCGGGTCGTAGTTGCAGTTCACCTGCAGCTGGTCACCCGCCTTCACCTGGATCGGCGTGCTCAGGTTGTACGCCTTCTGATAATGGAAGTTGTAATCCGCGACGTTCAGAACAGTCCTTGCCTGCGGCGTTCCAGGATTCAGCACCATCGAAAAACTGCGTCCGAGCAGATGCATATGGGCCTGGACCCGCACTATGTAACCGCTCTCGCCGATGGACCGGGTGCACGACGCGGTGTCTCCGGCTGGAGGATCCGAAACATTGTCTCCGCACATCTGCTCGATCCCGTCCACAGTCAACACCGCCTCCGAACCGAAGCGGACACCGAGGTTGGCGAGAGAGGCTGCCCTGTCGCACAACGGGCCGGTGACTCCGGATGGACACGGAATGTTCGGCGATGCCAGAGCCAGGTCGAGGTGCAAGGGCAGCAGCGGCGCAGAGATGGGGACGGTGTCGAGCACGAGCGAGTTCTGCACGGGCTTGTCGCCGACCAGCAAGTTGTAGTGCACCTGCATGATCACGAGGCTTCCCGCCGGGAGCTCGATCCCAGTCCCCTTCGGAAGTGCGTCTGCTCCGTGTCCGGGAGCCCAGACGCTGAGCCACGGCGCGTTGAAGAACTCGAGGAGGGAGGCATCGGGCAGCGCCGGCGCACCGAAGCAAGTCCAACCCTTGCCTCCCGTGGAGGCATTGTCGCTAAGAGCAGTGGCGGCCAGGGACGGCTGAACGAGGGCGAGGATGGCGTGGTGGTCCTCGGGGCTTCCTGCCTTGAACTGGCTGGAGATGATGTACGAGTCTCGAGTGACGTGTGGGTTCAACAGAGTGCAGTGGTAGTCATCGGTTCCTCCGAACACCCCCTGAGGTTTGTAGGAAGGGGAAACCAGCGTGATGGTCTTCATCTGCTTCGCAGAACCGGAGGTCGCTTTTACGACCCCCACGATCGCACCGGCGACAAGTACAAGAACTACGAGAATCACCGCCGGCCGTGGGCCCCGCAGAACGAGCGACAAGGAAGGCCGCCTCCTCTTTGGGGATCCTCCACCTTTCTCGCCGGCAGGCTTGACGCCCGGTCGTTCGATCAGCTCCGTCATCATCGCCCCCCGTTCGGGCACTCACCTTCGCCGGCGTGGCCGGACACCTTCGGTGAGGCTGCCCGATCGAAGGCTAACTCACCGAAAGACGAAACCGTCTTGCTTACCGTCCGCGCTGCGCCATTCCGGCCGATTTGAGCACCAGTCCCGCCAAGCGAAAGATGCGACGGTCGCCACCGACAGGGGCCTGGATCAACTTCAGCTCGTTGGTGACAAAGCCAAAGGACAATCCGGTCGCAGGATCTGCCCAACCTCCCGAGCCACCGAAGCCGTAGTGCCCGAAGGCGGTATCACCCCTGTATCCCTGTGCGCCGGCGCGGTGATAACCCATGCGCCAATTCATCCTCATTCCGATAACCGAGTCGTGCGCCCTTGTCTGGACTTTGCTCAGCGCGCCCACCGTCTCGGGTGAAAGGAGCCGGACGCCATCGACCTCTCCGTCGTTCGCAATGACCGCGTAGAGCTTGGCGAGGGCGTGAGCCGAGAGGAGGCCATTCACAGAGGGCATCTCGGTGTTCAACACCGCAGGCGACGGACCCGTCAGAACCTGGTCGAAATACGGGACATAGAGCGCCTCGAGAAAGCGACGGGTGTACTCGAGCTTACGGAGTGTCGGCATGGACCGGGCGCTCAAAATGGCGAATACTCGCGGTGTCGGCCGCACCGGCGGGGTCCGACCTATGGGCGGAGCAAAACGACGAATGCCGTCGGGCGGCATCCCGATACACAAGCCGTCGGTCTCGAGCGGATCGGCGAGCTCTTTGGTCACCAAGGCGGCCATGCCGAGCCCAGTGACCCTTCTCGCCAACCCGCTGACCAGCCACCCATAAGTCATTGCGTGGTAACCGGGGTGCCCTGGTCGTGGGTCGGCGGGTCGGGCTGCCAGTCGCTCTTCGAGTGCGATGTGATCGAGTAGGTCCTCCGGGCGCCCAACGAGGTCGGTCATCGAGTGCAGGCCGGCCTGATGGCTGAGCAGCTGTCGCACGGTGATGGCTTGCTTACCGGCAGCGCCGAACTCCGGCCAGTAGCGCGCCACCGGTGCGTCGTACTCGACAAGACCACGATCGGCGAGGCGATGGATGACGGTTGATGCCACACCCTTGGTGGTCGAGAAGCAGATCGTGACCGTGTCCCGCGTCCAGGGCTGTTCGCGGCGGCGGTCAGCGAATCCGGCCCACACGTCGACCACGGGTCGTCCGTGCAACCGGACCGCCAGGGCTCCGCCACCTGTGCTACCAGAATTGAAAAGCCGGGCGAAGTGGGACACAGCCGGAGCGAATGCCGGATCGACATATCCGTCGACCGATCCCAAAGGAACATGTCGATTCGTCATCAGGTGTACGTGTCCACGTGGCAGTGCAAGATGCACATCTGGCCGAGGATAGGCAACGAAGGCATTGACCTGTCAGGCGTCACTGGCCTGTGCCGTCAAGGCGAAGGCCTTGGCCCATCGATAGTCGGGCTTGCCGGACGGCGAGCGCGTGATGGCGTCGGCAAGGATGATTTGCCGCGGCACCTTGTACCCGGCCAACCGTCCCCGGCACATGACTCTCACCGTCTCGTCGTCGACTCTGCACCCTGGGCGCGCCTGCACCACAGCCACAACCCGCTCGCCGTACCGCGCGTCTGGAACGCCGACAACGACAACGTCTTCGACGTCGTCGCAGCTCTTCACGGCGGCTTCCACCTCGTCGGGAAAGACCTTCTCCCCTCCGGTGTTGATGCACAGCGAACCACGACCGAGGACCCTGATCGCCCCATCGGCGTCCACCGTGGCCAGGTCGCCCGGAAGTGCCCAACGCTTGCCTCGCACTTCGACGAAGGTGGCAGCTGTCTTTTCGGCGTCCCCGAGGTACCCGATCGGGATGTGGCCACTACGGGCCACGCGGCCAACGACACCCGAACCCGGCGCCACCGGTCGCAGCTGTTCGTCGAAGACATCTGTATGTTCGTCGACGCGGAGGCGCGGAGCCCCGTAGGGATCGTCGTCCGGAACATGTCCGCCAAGCTGCCCGGTCTCCGACGACCCGAAGGCGTCGACAACGATGCAACCCGGGAGAGCCTGTGTTAGGCGCTGCTTGGTCGAAGGTGAGAGGACAGCGCCGCCTGAGCCCACCGCGATGAGCGACGATATGTCGTAGTCGTCCCGGTGAGCATCGAGGTCGTCCAGGAGTGGTCGAGCCATGGCGTCGCCCACGACGACGATGACGTTCACCGCTTCTACGCCGACCAAGTGCCACGCGGCGCCAGGGTCGAAGCGTCCACTCGGCAGCGTCACGAGCTTCCCTCCACCAAACAGAACGGTGAACGCCAGCCAGTGTGCACTCGAATGCATAAAGGGTGGGCACGGCAGCGCGGTCATGCCCGGCCCCGTCACGCGCGCTGCAAGTTCTTCAGGGACCCCAATGACGTTGCCGGAATGAAACGTGTCGCCACCTCCCATTCCGGCAAAGAAGATGTCCTCGTGGCGCCAAAGCACTCCCTTCGGCATTCCCGTGGTACCGCCGGTGTAGACGCAGTAGAGGTCATCCCCTGAACGCCTCGCGAAGTCGCTGAATCCTGACTCCGACGCCAGGGCCTCCTCATAGTCGTCTCCGAGTCCCGAACTGGTCGTATCGTCGAGCACCTCGAGCAGCGTCCGACGATCGGGCATGCCGGCCAGAGCATCGGTGATCGCCGAGGCGAAGCGACTGTGGAAGACCAGCCCGACCAGCCCTGCATCTTCGTAGAGGTAACGAAGCTCAGTGGTGACGTATCTGTAATTGACATTGACGGGGACCGCTCGGATCTTGAAACACGCGAGCATCCCTTCGAGGTACTCGGTGCCGTTGGTGAGTTGCAGACCCACGCGGTCACCTGGCCCGATGCCTGCGCCGACGAAATGATGCGCCAGCCGGTTCGCCCGATTGTCCAGCTCGGAGTAGGTGAGTCGGCGCTCACCAGCAACAATTGCAGGCTGCTCTGCTACGACGTCAGCAACGCTTTCGAAGAGGTCGGCGAGATTGAATTCCACCGCTGCTCCCCTCTTCGCTCATTCCTTCTTCACATCTCGACCTAGTATGGCTTCGGGACGGGTGACGCGCCGACCGGCGGAACGGCGTCGCATCGGCGAGGGGGGCTCGTGGGAAACGCCCAGCACGCCGTCATTGGCGCGGAGGCATCGGGAGGCGCGGGACTGCCGCCTCGCTCGACCAGCCAGGTACAGGGATCTCGGTCGCTCGTCGAGCGTGCTCTTGGGCCTTATCGCGCCGTATGGAAGTTCCTCGGGCGCCGGACACTCGCCCGCGCCACCCTCGCCCTACCTCGCACACTGCGATTCATGGCGGGGGCAGCGGCGAGCGGTGAGGTCTCAACAGGCGTGCCGGCTCCGAGCCTGTCGTTGGCACTGGCCGCCGGAGTCGCCATGGATGAGGCCTTACTGGCCATGGTGATGGCACCCAGTCGGTTTCCTCGCCGAGCCGACTTCACCCGAGTGAGTGCCGAGCTCGCAGATGCCAGAAGGCTGTTCTCTCGCCGTGGTTGGATCGCTTCGCCCGGCTCCTATCACCGCCAACCGCCTGTGCTCCTCGAGCGGCAAGTCAAGACCAATCGCGGCTGGGCTCTCGGCCAGGGCTACGACCGAGTCACTTACGACAGCGAGTTCTCCGTCCGCGCTGGGGAACCCGGCGGCGATCGGTGGATGGCCTACGAACCCAATCGTCGGGCTACGTCCGCCATCGTCCGGCACCCTGGCGAGCCGCGCCCATGGGTCGTGTGTGTGCATGGATTCTCAATGGGATTTCCCTTCATGGACTTCATCGGTCTGCACACCGCCAAGCTGCACCACGGGCTCGGGCTCAATGTCGCGTTGCCTGTCCTGCCGTTGCACGGACCGCGCAAGGTGACCCGAGTAAGTGGTGAGCCGTTTCTGTCCTTTGACATGATGAACACCATCCACGGACTCACTCAGGCTGTTTGGGATATCCGCCGCCTCGTGTCATGGATCAGGGACCAGGGGGCCACCTCTATCGGGCTGTACGGGGTCTCGCTCGGGTCTTATGTTGTGGCGTTGCTCGCCGGCGTCGAAGAAGGATTCGACGTCGTGGTCGCCGGCGTCCCAGTGGTGGATTTCCCGTCCCTGTTCCACGACCACAGCCCCCATCACATTCGATCCCGGTCGATCGAACACCGAATCCTGGGTGGGGTGGCTGAGGACGTCTACCGGGTGGTGTCGCCGATGAGCTTCGAACCGAAGGTCAAGGCTGATCGTCGGTTCTTGTTCGCGGGCTATGGCGACCGCCTGGCCTTTCCTGAGCAGGCCCGCAAGCTGTGGAAGCATTGGGACGAGCCATCGATCAACTGGTACTCAGGGAACCATGTGGGTTATCTCTGGTCACGCCAGGTCGAGGCATTCTTGGTGGAATCACTGACGCATTCCGGGCTCAGCTGGACGAGCACGGCCAACAAGGGCTGACCAAATGGAGCCAATGGTTGGGCTTGACGCGAAGTTCCTGTACTCGGAGACCGCCTCGACACATATGCACACCTTGAAGGTCGCTGTGTTCGACATGTCGGGCGTATCGGGTGGGTACTCGTATGACGAAATCGTCGAACTCTTCGGCCACCGGCTCAACCGGCTCCCACCGTTTCGTCGACGGGCAGTGCGGGTCCCATTGGGTCTTGGGCACCCCGTATGGGTCGAGGATCCCGACTTCGACCTGAAGAGACACGTCACTCGCCGGCAGGCCGCGAAACCAGGGGGCGAGCAAGAGCTCGCCGCCGTGGTGGCCGACGTTGCGGGTCGCACACTTCCTCGGGATCGTCCCCTGTGGGAGATCGTTGTGGTCGAAGGGCTTGCGGACGATCGGATCGCTGTCGTTGCGAACGTGCACCATGCCGTAGCCGATGGGGCGGCCACCGTCGCCCTCCTTCAGAGCGCACTGGACCCGCACACCCAGGCAGACGATTGGCGTTCCGAGGAAATTCCCACGCCGTCGCAGCTCCTGCGGCTGGCGGCACACGCCCACATCACGCGGCTAGGACAACTTCCTCGGTTGGCTCGACGTTCAGTCCGGGGATTGCGTCAGTCGGAGGCCAAGAGGCGAGCGTCACACGTCAAACCACCCCTTCCATTCGAGGCCCCGAGGACGCCGTTCAACGTCTCGCTTTCCCCCGCGCGAACGTACGCGATGACGACCCTCGTGCTCGACGACCTCAAAGCCATTCGCCGGAGGCACGGTACGACGCTGAACGATGTCTTTCTGGCCGTGTGCGCCGGAGCGGTCCGCTCATATCTGCTCGAATCGGGAGCACTACCCGCCCGTCCGCTGGTGGCGAGCGTGCCAGTCTCGACCGATCCGAGCACTGTCCGGCTGGGCGGCAACCATGTGGACAACTTGTACGTGTCGATCGGAACCGACATTGCTGATCCTCTCGAGCGTCTCTGCCACATCCACGACGTAGCCGCCGCAGCGAAAGAGGTCCGCTCCGTGCTAGGCAACGACCTGCTCGAAAAGCGGGCAGACGTCGTTCCCCCGCAGCTGTACGCACTAGCCGTGCGCGCATGGGCTCGGACTCATCTGGCGAACCACGTGCGGCCCCCGGTGAACCTTGTAATCTCGAACGTCGCGGGACCACCTCAAAGGCTGACAGTGGGTGACGCCGTCCTCGATGCCATCTACTCGGTGGGTCCGATACTCGAGGGAATCGGCCTCAACATCACGGCTTGGAGTTACGCCGATGCCCTACATGTCTCGGTGCTCGGCTGCCCGACGAGTGTTCCCGATCCGTGGTCGATCGCAACCGCGCTCCACCACTCCCTGGCCGAGCTCAAACAAGCATCAGAGTGTCAAAAGGACACCTCCAGCGGGCTGATGGCCAGCCGGGCGACGAAGCCTTCCACCACTCGATGCTGAGGTTTCGGCGGACACGGTGCATAGTTCACAAGTAGTGGAAGGCGACAGCAGCACCGAACCTCAGGTGGGATCTGCTCGCGATCCGGCGTTCCTTCGTGCCGTGCGACCGATCCTCGAACTGTATGCGTCCTACTTCCGGCCGGAGGTGCGGGGCTTCCAACGGCTGCCGAAGGTAGGACCTTTCCTCGTCGTGGGAAACCATTCGGGTGGCCAGATGCCCCCCGATCTTCCCGTCCTACTGACCGCGTGGTGGCGCGAGCGCGGAGAAGATGAGCCTGTTTATGCCCTCTTCCACTCCTTCTTCATGGGACTTTCCGGCGTAGGGCCGGTGATGACACGAGCCGGCGCCGTCGAAGCAGGGCCGGCCGAGGCGGAGGCGATCCTTCGGGCAGGGGGGATCCTGATCGATTATCCCGGCGGCGACTACGAGGTCTTTCGTCCCTGGCGGCAACGAAACCGCATTCAGTTCGGGGGGCGGCTCGGTGTCGTCCGGCTTGCTCTGCGAACGCAGGTCCCGGTGGTTCCTGCCGTCTCGGTCGGAGCCCACGAGACACTCGTCGTCCTCGCTCGAGGAGAAGGTCTTGCTAAACGACTTGGCCTCGACCGGATGTTCCGCCTCAAGGTGATGCCGCTAGTGCTGGGGCCGCCCTTCGGGGTAGTGCCGGGAGGGATTCCGACTTGGCCACTTCCGGCAAAGATCACAGTGGAACTGTGCGAACCGATTGACTGGCCGTCTCGGTACGGTCCGGGTGCGGCTGAGGACGAAGGGGTTGTCCGTGCTTGCTATGAGGAACTGACGTCCACGATGCAGGTGGTACTCGATCGACTCGCAGCTGAGCGCCGGTTCCCGATTATCGGATAGTTGTCGTTCGAAGCTCGAAGAGGATCCGCCAAGGGTTTGTTTCAAATAACGATCGACGGATGAGGCCCGTCACTCGCCTCCACCTCGCAGTGCTTCAGCTCAGTTTGATCGAGCACCTGACCGTCTATCAGACGCTGGCTGCCTGACCATGAAGAGGGACTGATACAATCGTATCATGACACAAAGGTATGAGCTGCCCTCCACCGCAGCTGCGTTGTTGCAGCTGGCGCGGCTGAAGGCGGGATTAAGCCAAGGCCAGCTGGCTGAGAGGGCGGGGGTGGCGGCGACCATGATTTCGGCCTACGAGAGGGATCGTCGTCAGCCAACGCTGAAGACCCTGCTCCGCCTCCTGCGAGCAGCCGGCTTCGACCTGATCTTCCACCTCGCTCCGCACGACCCGCACGACGACGTCCTCGAGGCTCTGGAGTTGAAGCGGACACCGCAGGAGAAGGCCCGTCGTGACGCCGAGATCGAGAAATGGCGAAGGGCCGCGCCAGCCGGGAACCGTGCCTCCTGATCCGCCACCGGAGCTCGTTGCCGAGGCGATCCTCTCGGTGTTGAACCGCCACGGCGTGCGCTACGTCGTAATCGGCGCCTTTGCAGCGATAGCACAGCAGGCTCCTATACCGCCGACCCGGGACATCGACCTGACGCCGGAGAACAGCAGGGTGAATCTCAATCGTCTTTCAGCCGCACTTACTGAACTCGGCGCTCGGATCCGCACCGAGTCTGTGCCAGAGGGCGTTCCGTTTGCTCATGACGGGGCGTCACTCAAGTCGGCTGTCGCATGGAATCTGATCTGTGCCTACGGGGAATTCGATCTGTCATTGCAGCCTTCAGGGTTCACCAACGCCTACGAAGAGCTCTCAGCACATGCTCTGTTGCTACGCGTCGGAGGAGTCGAAGTCCAAGTAGCGAGCCTCGATGACGTCATCCGCTCCAAAGAAGCGACGGGGAGGGCCAAGGACCTCCGGGTCCTACCAATTCTTCACCGATTTCGGAGTGCCACGACGACGGAGTAGAAGGGCGCTCGGCTAGCAAAGTGCCTCCAGCAGATTGATCGGCCAGTCGGGAACCCTGAGCGACGGATCATTTTCAAGCTTTAGGCCCACATGCGAGACACTGACGGTCAATCAGATGCTCCCGCTCGGTGTCCGGTCATTCCTTCGGCCCGGCTTGTCTCAACGGACCGATCGTCGTGGTATCTAATAGGGGCGCTACCAGGTATTCGATCGGGGATGGGCTTGTCGGGTACTGCATATCGCGTGGACGGTGAAAGTGAGAGTCTCCTATCAACTGAAAGGTGGGCGGACGTCGATCACGCTAACTGCCGATCAGTACTCGATCGGGCGAGATCCTGACTGCGACATCGTCCTCGAGGAAGACGCCGTTTCTCGCAGACACGCAATCCTCGAACGCAGCGGTACAACCTGGCGCATCAGAGACCTCGGGAGCCGTAACGGCACATCCCTCAACGAACGGCGAGTGAAGGCTTCGGTGGCTGTTTCACCCGGTGACACCGTCACGTGCGCCAGCGCGCAGCTGAAGATCGAGGCTGACCTGCCCGTCACCGTGGAACTCGGCTCGCCTCGGCTCAAGCCCCTCGCCGCTCCGCTGAGCGAGCGCGAGCGTGAGATCCTCAAGCTTGTCGCTGAAGGAATGACGGACGCCGAGATCGCCGCTCATCTGCATCTCAGTCGCAAGACTGTCGAGTCTCATCTCGACCGAATCCGAGACAAGACCGGATGTCGCCGCCGGCCAGACCTGACCAGGCTCGCAGTCCAGCTCGGGATTCTCGGTTAGCCGCGACGTACAGCCGTCACGCGGGGTTTCGGTCTCGCAAGACCCCGAGAGCCGAGGTGATCTGTAGTCCGGCGATGGGTGAAATCACCCACCCGAAAGGGGTCGTCACTCCCCTGGTCGGTCGTGCCGCAAAGGCGCAAGGTGGTCCCAAGAAACAGCAACAGCTGAATTCGCAAATGAAAGGGCCAACCATGACTTACCACTCGTTCGAAGCAGCCGGGACCCAGACAGCTGTTCCACCTACTGGATTCGGAATGCCACCCAACGGCACAGCCACGATCCTCCCGCCCTCGGGCACGGGTTACTGGGGCAGCCCTGGGCACATGACGCCGCCCGCCAACACCAACACCGGGAACAAGCCCTACTGGATCGTCATTGTGGGCGTCGTAGCCGTTGCTCTGGCCGCCGCCATTGTCGCAGTGTTCGCTCTCAAGTCGGGATCATCGCCACAGCCGTCGCCGGTCGCCGCGAAGCCGACTTCGTCAGGGTCCGGGAGCTCGCCGCAATCGACATCGTCGCAGCAGCCGGCATCTTCGACAGCGTCCCAGGGTACGCCTTCACAGCAGCCGACACAGTCCCAGACGTCGTCGTCCCCGCAGTCTGCGAACAGTTCTGCCGCCGTCAGCCAATACCTCAACGACGTCGACGGTCAAGGTGGGGACTTCCTCTACGTGTCCGACTCTGACCTGCTCACCTACGGCGAGGCAGTCTGCGGCGACTTTCAAGCCGGAAACACAGTCCAGCAGACGGTCGACGACGCTGTAAACGCCGCCGACAGCAACCAGGAAGGCCTGACTCAGAGCGACCTGGGTGTGATCGTCGGCGCCGCGACGAGCACGCTCTGTCCTTCCTACGGACCTGAGGTGCAGGCTTGGGCGCAAGCCAACGGCTGACCTCCGGCGATCTCGAACAGCAGAAGGTGGCCCCCAGAAACTGGGGGCCACCTTCGCGTCGGCAGGCCTTCATCGACAATGGGCACATTCGGCCCGTTCGCCTGGAGGATCTCGGACAGAAAGCAGTTCTCCCGAGGGGGCTTGCCCCAGTAACCCGGGTATCCCAGCGGGCGATCGGCCTCATGCCGCTGCAATGGTGGTTGCGTCCTGTCATGAGGCACGTTCTGGTGGGCGAGCACAGGGCTGTCGTATGGAAGTTGTTCAGTGGACCCCCTCTTGGGCGAGTCCGTCCATCACCGGTGTGTCGAGGTCCGATCCGTAGCAACCGAGCTGAGCGAAGCCGACGTCGTCGAGCACGATGAGGACGACGTTCGGCGCACCCGCTGGGGGTGAAGCCGTCGGAGACCATCAAGGCTCCGAATCCCGCCAATCGCGTCTTATTCGACCCCCGAACTCGCGTTGCGTCATCGCAAGCCCCTCTTCGAGCGGTCTGCAGTCCGTGGTGCGGACCTCGACCAAACCCTTCTTCGAGCGCGGCAAGTTAATCGATTGTCTGGATTCGCCAAAGAGCTACCGATCCTCCACACGTTCGTGGAGCCTGTGGCCCGCGCTCTGGTCAGTGGGCTAAAGTCTTTGCCCGTTATGCCCAGAGGCGGGAAAGTCTGGCGCGGAGACGACTCATTGCAGGGCAGCTGCAGGCAATTGTCGTACGCCACCAGGTTGCGAGGGAGGCTCGTCGGCTCAGTCGGGCTGGCCTTGATCACGATCGTGGCACTCTTCGCGCCCGCCGCTTCGGCAGACGTGAATTCGGACCAGGCACAGGTCTCGCAGCTCGAGCGGCAGATCGCTCGAGATGGCGCGGCCGTGCAGCAACTCGTCGGCATCTACAACCAGGCACAAGCACACGAGGACGCGATCCAGACCCAACTGGACACGATCCACGCACGGCTGTTGGCAGATCAGAACGCGAAGGCCAAGGCCACTGCCGACCTCCGGAAAGCCGTTCTTCAGCGTTACATGTCGAGCTCGGATGCGAGCTCGACACTGGCTCTGTTCGATACCGGCAAGTCGTCATTGGTAGCCCAAGAGGCGTACTCCCAGATCGCAACGCGGAGCTTGAGCAACGAGATCGATGCTGTCGCTGTTGACGCACAACACACTCAATCCGCCGAGGCGGACCTGCGAACTGCACAGACACAAGCCCACGCGACCCTGCAGCAGGTAACGGCTGCCCGGCAGGCAGCACAGACGGCACTCGACAAGGACAACGCGCTGCTCGATCAGGTTCAGGGCAATCTGCAGTCGCTCCTTGCCGCGGCGGCCCAACAGGCCGCGGCGGCCCAGAAACAAGCCGAGCAGAGAATGACCGCACAAGCAGCCTCACCGCGTCCCGTCAGCGTCTCCTTCAATCCGAGCCCCGGCACCTACGCCGACCCGTTGCGGGCGATCGCCGCTCTGTCACCTGAGCGGGTCGACCAGGGGGTCGATTACAGCGGTTACGGCCCCATCTATGCGATCGGCGATGGCGTTGTTCTGAGCACAGCCAACTCCGGATGGCCAGGAGGGACCTTCATTTCGTACCGCCTGACCGATGGGCCCGCAGCGGGACTTGTCGTCTACGCGGCCGAGGACATCGAGCCGCTTACCACGGTCGGCCAGTCCGTGACAGCAGGAACCGTTATTGGAACGGTGTACGAAGGGCCGTCCGGGATCGAGACGGGTTGGGCTGACCCGTCAGGCGACGGTGTCACCATGGCATACGACGCAGGCCAATTCTCAGGTTCGAACTCGACTGCCTTCGGTGCCAACTTCTCGCAGTTGCTCTCGTCGTTGGGAGCACCGCCGGGGATACTTCAGAATGATCCCGCGACCGGCAACCTTCCAGGTGGCTGGCCGACCTGGTGAACCCGAACGGAATCTGGTTCTCCGCATTCATGGACGACTCTGTCACAAGACCTGACGAAGTATCAGACGCTCTACCGCCCAATGGGTCAGTCGCCTCAGGTGTCCATGACCCGGCGATGATGTGGAACGGCTTGTCAAGACCTCTCACGGCGGGTGTCTGACTGCTAATTGGGCGCGACCCGCTAGAGGTGCTGCGCTCGATCGTTAATGAGCAGACGATGGGGTCT
>Ga0116215_1000054_pt1 | contig 84840 bp, 87 predicted proteins | sample Sb_taG_7_FD_89698 | JGI IMG/M metagenome (GOLD analysis project Ga0116215, IMG submission 89698) | Peat soil microbial communities from Weissenstadt, Germany - Sb_50d_2_FS metaG | ecosystem: Environmental > Terrestrial > Soil > Wetlands > Peat | place: Germany: Weissenstadt | collected 2010-09-21
ATGGTGGGCGCAATAGGGATCGAACCTATGACCTCTGCGATGTCAACGCAGCGCTCGTACCAACTGAGCTATGCGCCCCTGGCTCGCAATCGGCAAGCGTGAGCGCCGTCGATGATACCAGTGCCTCCGCCCCGCTCACGGATGGGTCAGTTCAGACCCAGGCGACCGGCTGGGTCTTCCGGCCCGTGGCGTGCTGGGCGGCCTGCAGATCGTTCACGGTCACCTCGACCCGAAGCACACCTTCGCAGCTGTGGCAGATGAGGTTGAAGGACTCGGGGCGGACGATCTGACGGGCAATGGCCTGCCGGTGCCCGCAGCACTCACACGTGACGACAGCTCGCATGACTCCTCCGCCAGGGCCGGCCAATCCGGCCCGCAAGGCCTCCGAGCTTCGCACCGGGATTCGATCGGGCCGCCCAATCCACCGCTCCGCGACACCGTCGTTGCAGATTTGCGATCAGACGTGGTCGGCGCTCGCGGCTGGACCCGGCAATGGGTCCGGCTCGAGAACATGGAGGCGCTCCCATCCGAACCAGCGGACCGCGACCGCGACGAGGATCAGGATCGCGCCAAGAGCGGCGACCACGCGAGCCACACCGATCAGGTCGGAAATGACCCCGGCGAGGAGCAGCGGGATCGCGACCGCCGCGTTGATCACGGTGAAGATGCCGCCAAAGATCCTTCCGCGGCTCTCGGTGTCCGTCCGTTCCTGGAGGACGGTGAACCCGGGGATGAGCATCGCGCCGAGCGCGCAGCCGAACAGCACCGCGACCACCACGGCCAGCGGGACCATCAGTCCGGAGAGCCCATGGCTGCGGAACACGTCCGGCACGATCCCCATGATGAGCAGCGACAGGCCTGCGGCGCTGATCGCCCCGACGAGGGTTCTGGGCCGCGGGAAATTCGGGCGCTGACCGAGCACCGCGGCAGTCGCGATGAGTCCGAACATCGCGGGCACGAGCACGATGTAGGTCTCGTTGTCGGACCGGTTGAGCACCTCCACGAGATAGACCGGACCGAGCGCGAAGATGGTGAAGACGACCACGATCGCGAGCGCGAGCTGGTACAGACCCAAGCGCAGCGGCGGGCTGTTGCGCAGGATGTCCATGCCGTCGCGCAGCTCGCGCAGGATGTTCGGCGACGGCCCGGTGCTCACCTTCTCAGCACGCAGGCTGACGCTCACCTTCCACACCGACAGCGCGGCAAGGCCGAACAGGCCGGTGGCGATGTAGAAGGGCGCCTGGTTGCCGAAGAAACCGATCGCGATCGTCGCGGCGGGGACGCCGAGGACGAGCGTGAGGATGACCGTTGTCATGAACAGCGATGTCGCCTCGGTGATCTGCTGCCGGTTCACCAGCGACGGGATGCTCGCCGCCTCGGCGGGTGCGAAGATCTGTCCGGCCGAGCTGAAGAACAGGGTGATGACGATGAGCGGCCACGCCTGCCCTCGCAATGCGGGGATCAGCTGCGCGAGCGGGATCAGCAGGATCAGCGCGCCGCGAACGACGTTGGTGCCGACCATGAGCAGGCGCTTGTCGTGCCGGTCCGCGTAGACACCGGCCGGAGCGCTGAGCAGGACGCTCGGCAGCGTGTAGGCGATCATGAGCACCGACTGCAGCGACGCCCGGCCGGTGAGCGTGTACATGAAGACGAGCAGTGTGAACATGAGGAACTTGTCGGCCAGCTGCGAGGCGAGCTGCGCACCCCAGAGGTAGCGGAAGTCGCGGCGGCGCAGCACCGCGGCGAACCCCTGGCGCTGCTCCGGCGCGGCAGAGGTCGCGGGGCGCGCAGCGTGGAGCGGCGCGACCGCGGTGTCGTCGTCGGACGGGGCGGTGGCGCGGGTGATGGGCTGCCTCATCGCGTGACCAGCCTCACCTCCGCGACAGCGCGGGCGAGGAGCTCCCACTCATCGAGGCGAAGCGTACCCGGCCGGCGGCCCGGATCGATGCCGGCGCCGGCAAGTGCGATGCCGGCGCCCTCGAGGTCGCCCCCGAGCGCACGCGAGACGCCGTTGCGCAGTGTCTTGCGGCGCGACTGGAACAGCGGCTTGGCGAGCGCCAGCATCGACGCCCGGATCGCGGGATCGGCCTTTGGCGACGGCACGATCCGGATGATCGACGAGTGGACCGCGGGTGGCGGATCGAAGGCGTCCGGCGGCACGTCGAGGATGCGCTCCACCTCGGCGAGCGACCGGATGGCGACGGTCGCGAGGCTCCAGTCTCCCGGCCCGGCGGCGAGCCGGGCCGCAACCTCGCGCTGGACGAGCACCACCGCACGCGCGGGTGGCTGCTCCGCCTCGACGAGGCGCATGAGCACGAGCCCGGTCAGCTGGTAGGGCAGGTTGCCGGTCGCGAGCCACCCGGCGGTGAACCCCAGCGCGGCAGGATCAAGAACGCGCGCGTCCACCTCGAGCACGGTGACGTTGCCGTTCCCCCGCTGGGTGATCCGCGCGCCCGCGACGCACGCGGGGTCGATATCGATGGCGACCACCCGGCGTGCGCGCACCGCGAGCGCGCCGGTGAGCGTTCCGAGACCGCACCCGATCTCGAGCACCTCGCTGTCGGGACCGGGGTCGAGCGCCTCGACGATGGCATCGAGCACGTCGCGATCGACGAGGAAATGCTGGCCGAGGCTGGTGTCGCGGTGGAGCCCGACCCGTCGCGCCACCGCCGTCAGGGTCGGGGGATCGGTGAGGTCGAGCGGGTGGCGGGCGCGGTCCGCGCGCGCTCCGTCAGGCACGCGCCGCAGCCGTTCTGGCGGTGGTGATCCCGAGCACGCGGTGGGCGGTGCGAGTGGTCGCCGAGCACACCTCCTCCACCGTCGCGCCGCGGATGCGCGCCACCGCCGCCGCCGTGATCGCGACTCGCTCCGGAAGGTTCGGCTTGCCGCGTTCCGGTGCCGGGCTCAGGAAGGGTGAGTCGGTCTCCACGACGAAGCCGTCACCCGCGACGGAGCGGGCGGCATCCTGAATGCCCTCAGAACGCGGAAACGTGACGATGCCGGAGAACGAGGCGATGAATCCGAGGTCGGCACATCGCCGCGCGAAGGCGGCGTCGCCGCTGAAGCAGTGCATGATCCCGCGGCTCCCGGGCACCGCCGCGACGGCGGCGAGCACCTCATCGTGCGCGTCGCGGTCGTGGATGAGCACCGGCTTGCCGGCGTCCCGGGCGAGCTCGAGCATGGCGCGAAACGACCGCTGCTGGATGTCGAGCGGCACCTCGTGGTAGCCGGGACGGAAGAACAGGTCGAGTCCGACCTCCCCCACCGCGACAGCCTTCGGGTGGTGCAGCAGCGCCGCGAGCGCGTCCAGCTGCCGGGCGTCCGGGGCACGCCTCTCGTGCGGGTGCCATCCGCAGGTGAAGTACACCCCCGGGTGCGCCTCAGCGATCCGGCGGTTGCGGTCCGTGTCCTCCAGGTTGAGGCCGACCGAGATGATCTCGTCGACTCCGGCCGCCGCCGCGCCCTCGAGTGCCTGGGTGAGCAGGCCGCGCTCCTCGAGGAGGACGAGGTGACAGTGAGTGTCGAAGAGTGGCGGCAGGCCCTCGCTCACCGACGGGCTCCGACCACCACCGTGCACTCGCCGCGCGGCGGTCGCGCGGTGAACTCCTCCACCAGCGTCGCCGCGGTACCGCGGTGCAGTGTCTCGTGGAGCTTGGTCAGCTCGCGCGCCACCACGACCGGACGCTCACCGAGCACCGGCATCGCGAGCCGGAGCGTCTTGGTGATCCGCATCGGCGATTCGAAGAACGCGATGGTTCGATCCTCGCGCATCGCATCCTCGAGGACGCGGATGAGCTTCCCGGCGGTGCGTGGGAGGAAGCCGAGAAAGCAGAACGCGCTTGCGGGAAACCCGCTGGCAGCGAGTGCGGCGGTGAGCGCCGATGCGCCTGGGATGGGTGTCACGCGATGCCCGCCGTCCAGCGCCGCGCGCACCAGGATGGCGCCCGGGTCGCTCAGCGCCGGTGTCCCCGCATCGGTGCAGAGTGCAAGGGTCTCGCCGCGCTCGAGCCGTTCGATCAGCTGGGGCACGCGCCGGCGCTCATCGAAGGCGGGCAGGGACAGCACCGGCTTGCGCACGCCGTGCGCCGTGAGCAGCGCCCTGGTGCGCCGTGAATCCTCGGCGATCACCGCGTCGCATTCCCGCAGCACGCGCAGCGCCCGCAGCGTGATGTCTTCGAGATTGCCGATCGGCGTCGCCACAACCGCGAGCGTGCCGGTCAGATCGCTCATCGACCCCAGTCCCGCGGGTAGCGGAACTCCCGGTCGATGGTGCGGTTGCTCAACTTCGCAATGACAGGTGGCCGTCGCTTGTACTGGCTCCCGCGTACGCGCGCGACGATCTGGTCGACCTCGGACGGATCGAACCCGAGCGCGATGACCTCGGCTCGGCTCCGCCGCTCGTCGACGAGCAGATGGAGCACCTGGTCGACCACCGCGTAGCGCATGCCGAGCTCGTCCTCGTCGGACTGCCCGACCCACAGGTCCGCGCTCGGCGGCTTGGTGAGCACGGAGTTCGGCAGGCCGAGGGCGCGAGCGAGCGCGTACACCTGGGTCTTGTAGAGGTCGCCGATGGGGTTCAGCGCGCTCGCCATGTCACCGAAGAGCGTTCCGTAGCCGAGCAGCAACTCGGTCTTGTTGGAGGTGCCGAGCACGAGCGCCCGCTCCGCCATGGAGTGGTCGTAGAGGATCGACATGCGTTCGCGCGCCATCTTGTTGCCCCTGCGCGTGCGGTCCGCGTCCGGGAAGCGGTCGAAGTAGGCGTCCACCTGCGGCGTGATGTCGACGACCTTGGCGACGATGCCGAGGCTGTCGCAGACCGCGAACGCATCGATCTGCGACTGCGGATCGCTGCTCCGGTAGGGCATGAAGATCGCGACGATGTTGTCGGTGCCCAGCGACGACACCGCGAGCGCCGTCACGAGCGCGGAGTCGACGCCTCCCGAGAGCCCCACGATGGCGCGCTCGAATCCCACCTTGCGCACCCCGTCGGCGATGAACCCTCGGAGTCGCTCGATGACGAAAGCGGCGTCAACCGCGAGCGCGTCGGCGTCGGAGTCGATCGGTCTCGGCGTCGTTGACATCGTTTCGTTCGTCGCGCAGGAGTGGATAGGCCACGCGCGCGCGCCGGATCGCGCTGCGCTCGAGGCTGTGGAAGAGCACGGATTCCTGCGCGCCCTGCACCTCGGCGACAACCGCCCCGACCGGGTCGACGACGCGCGAGCCGCCCCAGAAGCCCACGCCGTCCTCAAATCCGGACCGATTGCAGTACAGGACATAGGTGGTGAAGAGCTGCGCGTAGGTCCGGGTCATGACGTCGTAGCTGCTCGCCGTGCCCACGCTCTCACCCTGCAGGAGGCCGCGTCCGGGAGATGCGGACGGGCAGATGATGAGGTCCACGCCCTGCCGGGCCAGCAGGACCGCGGCTGAGGGGTGCCAGAGGTCCTCGCAGATGAGGATGCCGGCACGCCAGTGATGCTCCGGGTGACCTCCGAGCGGCACGTCGAAGGCGCGGAATCGATCCCCCGCCGCGAGGTAGCGCTGCTCGTCGAAGAGCCCGTAGGTCGGGAGATACACCTTGCGGTGCACGTGGATGACCTCGCCACCGCTGAGATAGAGCGACGCGTTGTGGAACTGATGCCGCTCGCTCTCCAGGATCAGCCCGGCGACGATGTCGATGCCGCTCTCGCGGGATGCGTCGCGGAGCGCGCCGACCTCGGCCGAGTCGAGCGACAGCGCCACCTCGGGGACCTGGTCCTTGAGGAAATACCCGGTGAGCGACAGTTCGGGGAACACGACCAGCCCCGCGCCGGCGGCCGCGGCGCCGCCGATGATCGTCAGATGCGCCGCGAGGTTCGCGCCGACGTCACCGAGCCGCGGGTAGTACTGAGCGAGTGCGACGATCACGGCCCCGGCAGGGTTGGCGGTCGCCTCAGGTTCCGGTGCTTGCGCAGGAGCAGGCGCATCCGGGGTCGCGTCAGCGACCTCCGGGCCCGTGGGAGTCACGCCGGCTCGAGATCGTTCCAGGACCATTCGCCTGATTCTCCCACGGTCTCGGGCAATGTCCCCGAGTTCACGAAAGCGTCGACCATCGCCGGCACCCGGTCGAAGGCGGTCACCGCCATCGGCGCCGGGGGCAGAGCGCGGAGGAAACCGAGCCCGTACTGCCGGGTTCGCAGTCGCGGGTCGCAGAGCACCACCGCCCCGCGATCGGAGGCGCTTCTGATCAGGCGGCCGAATCCCTGCCGGAGCCGGATGATCGCCACCGGAAGGATGTACTCGCCGAACGGGTCACGCAGCTGCTCGGACCGGGCGCGGACCAGTGGATCGGTGGGAACGGGGAACGGCAGCTTGTCGATCACCACGCATCGGAGGCGATCACCGGGGATGTCGACGCCCTCCCAGAAGCTGCTGGTCGCGAGGAGCACCGTGCGCGGGTCGGCGAGGAAGCTCTGCAGGATCTGACGCCGCGTGCCGTCGAGCCCCTGCGCAAGGCTCGCGATGCCGCGCGCGTCGAGACGCTCCTGGAGGAGCGCCCACACCCGTTTGAGCGGTCCGTAGCTCGTGAACAGCACGAGCGTGTGTCCGTCGAGCCGCCCCGCGATGCCGTCGATGAGCGCCGTCATCTGCAGGTCGTGCACCGGATCGTCGTATGCGGTCGCGTCCTCCGGGAGGATGCAGACGGCCTGACGGAGGTAGTCGAACGGCGACGGCAGCATGAGCTCGTCCGCCGCCGGTCCGATCCCGACGCGGTTGCGGATGAAATCGAAGCCACCGCCGACCGAGAGCGTCGCCGACGTCAGCACGACGGACTCGATGGGATCGAACACGGACTCGGCGAGCGGCACCGAGACGTCGACCGGCGCCTCGTGCAGCTCCGCCTGCTCGCCGCGCATCTCGATCCAGGTGACCATGCCCACTCGAGGGCGGACGATCACGTGGTCGATGGCGGCGGCGAGGCCCTCGAGGGCGATCGCGGCGTGCTCGAGCTCATCCTCCGCGCGATCCGGCTGCGGCAGCAGATCCGTCTGGATGCCATGGATGGCTCCAGCCGCGAGCACGCCGGCGATGCGCTGGAAGACGCCCGCGGCGTGCACGGCGGAGCGCTCCACGAACCCGAATCCGGGGTCGCCCCGGATCGCTTCGGAGAGACCGACCCTCCCGTTGGTCGCGTGCTCGCCGCCGAGCTTCGCGGACATGAACCCCTTGGCATCGCCGAAGAGACGCTGTCCCGCCTCACGGCAACGGTCGAGGTCGGCGCCGAGCGCGGTGCCGGGCTGGGTCGGGAGGCGATCGAGGATGAGCGTCAGATCCGAGATGCGCACGGTCGCACCGAGCTGCTCGGTCGCGACCGACTCGAGGTGGTGCGCCTCGTCGATGACCAACGCATCGTACGGACCGAGCACCTGCCCCTGACGCTCGTTGCCGGCGAGCAACAGCGCGTGGTTTGTGACAACAATGGCTGCATCAGCAGCGTTGCGGCGCGCCGCCACCATGTGGCAGCGCGCGTTCTGCCAGTTGGCGCAGGCGGGACCGAGGCAATCGGTGACGTCGGATGCGACGCGGCGCCAGAGCTGCTCCTCGTCGCCCGCCAGCGCGAGCTCCGAGCGGTCACCGGATCGCGTGGTGGCGAGCCACGCGAGGATCTTCAGCTTGAAACGGATCGACACGACGTCTGGCTCGCGCCCGCCGGCATCCGGAGCGGCGAGGAACCGCCGCCAGCGTCGCAGGCTCAGGTAGTGATTCCGACCCTTGAGCACCGCGACCGCCACCGGCTCGTCGAGCATCCCTGCGACGGCCGGCAGGTCACGGTCGGCGAGCTGCTCCTGAAGGTTGATCGTGTGGGTCGCAACCACGGCGCGCTTGCCGGTTCGTGCCGACCAGAGCGCCAGCGGGGTCAGGTAGGCGAGCGACTTGCCGACCCCGGTCCCGGCTTCGACCATGAGCCGCCGCTTGCGCTCGAGTGTCTGGCCGATCGCCATCGCCATCTGGAGCTGGGCCTCGCGATACTCGTATCCTTCGCGGGCGGACAGCGGGCCGTCGGGCCCGAGGAGCGTCGCCGCCGCCTCTCCCACGCTGCCGCTGCGCGACGTCATCGGCGATGGAGCCGTGTGCCGCACCGCCTTCGGTGGTGCCGAAGCCTTGCTGTGGTCGACCGGAGGCGGGGCGTCGACCCCGGCACGCAGGATGACGTCGCTGAGGAAGGCGTCGAGCGCACCGGGAGCCTGAGCGGCGACGCGGCGCATCTCGGTCACGGTCGCCTCGGGGAGGGCCCGGCCGGCGCCGACGAGGACCCGGAACAGGTCGCCGGTGGCTCTGGCGTCGCTGAGCGCCCGGTGCGGGCGCTCGTGCGCGATCCCGAGCCGGCGGCTCAGGAGCGGGAGGCTGTGGCTCTCGTAGGTCGGCAGCAGGATGCGCGCGAGGTCGAGCGTGTCGTAGATCAATCGCGATCCGAACGACTCGGAAAGGAGCGCCCGGAGGAAGAGCAGGTCGAAGGTTCCCCCGTGGGCGATCAGCGCGGCGTCGCCGCAGAACCCGGCAAGGCGCGCGGCCGCCTCGGCGGGCGGTGGGGCGCCGAGGACGTCCTCGTCGCTCAGGCCGACCAGGCGCTGGATCGCCAGCGGGATGGGCATCTGCGGATCGACGATGACCTGGAGCTCGTCGATCTGATGCAGGCAGGCGTCGTAGCGCACGGCGCCGACCTCGAGGAGCCGGTCGCTGCGGGGCGAGAGCCCGGTGGTCTCGAGATCGAACGCGACCAGGTGGTCAGGGTGCGACTCGCCCCCGGTCACGCGGCGGGAGAGCTCCCGCCGAGGGTGAGCGCGTCCGCTCCCACGGGCCGACGCTCCCTGGGGAGCAGTGCGATCACGCGCTCCATCATGATCGCGGCGGCTTGTTTGCTGGAGAGCCGCCGGCCGTCGGGTCCGAGCGGCGGGAGGTGGAATGGCTCGCCAATGCGGATCTCGACATCCGCCGGCCGGGGCATCCAGGCGCCGCGCGGTATGACCCGCTCCGCTCCCCAGCTCGCGACCGGGACGACGAGCGCACCGGAGTGACGCGCGATGAACCCGGCGCCGGCCTGGATCTCGCCCATCACGTGCTCGTCCCACGATCGTGTCCCCTCGGGATAGATCAGCAGCACGTGTCCGCCCGCGAGAACGGAGAGCGCCGTCCGGAGCGCGCCACGGTCCGCCGTGTGGCGCACCACGGGGAAGACGTGATTCCGGCGAAACAGCCATCCGAGGAGCGGATTTCGGAAGAGCTCGCTCTTCGCCATGTAGAAGACGTCATAGCGCGGGATGAAGACGCCGGTGAGGGCGGGCTCGACGGTGCCCACATGGTTGCCGATGACGAGCACGGCGCCGCGTCGCGGCATGCGCTCCATGCCGTCGATGTGCATGCGCCGTCCGAGGATCAGCCACGCGAGCACGCGGATGCCGGTGCGGAAGACGACGTAGATCACGTCGACGCGGCCGCCGCCGCACGCCAGAGATCGAGCGCCGTCTGCACCACCTCGTCGATCCCGAGCACGCCGGTGTCGAGGACGTGCGCGTCGGCCGCCGGGCGCATGGGTGCGGCGCTCCGCGAGGCGTCGAGACGATCCCTGGCGCCCACCTCGCCGTGCATGAGGGGGCTGTCCGCGTTCGCGCCGCTCCCGTGCAACTGGGACGCGCGCCGCTCCGCGCGCACCGCCTCAGACGCATCGAGATAGAGCTTGAGCTGCGCCTCCGGAAAGACGACGGTGCCGCAATCGCGACCGACCGCGATGGCGCCGCCGCTCGCGAGACCCCGCTGGGCATCGAGCAGCACTTCCCGAACCTCGGGGATGCTGCTCATCGACGCCAGCAGCGGGGCATTCGCGGGATCACGGAGTGCCGGCCCGGCTTCGACACCATCGACGCTCGCGCCGCCGTCGGCGTCGTCGTGGGTGGGGTCGGTGTCGATGATCACGCTGGTCCGGCGTGCGCAGTCGATGAGCGCCGCGCGGTCGCCGGGGTCGATCCCGGCGCGTGCCGCGGCGACCATGACGCCGCGATAGAAGAGGCCGGTGTCCACGAGCGGGAGCCCGAGGGTCGTCGCCAGACGCCGGCCGAGTGTCGTCTTGCCACTCCCCGCGGGGCCGTCGATGGTGATGACCGGCGCCTTCACCGCGACCGCCGGGTTGGGCTGCGGACCGGTGCGGACATGCCCGCCGCGGTCCGCAGTGACGTGATCTCGGCGGGCCGGAGCGCCCGGGCCTCGCCCTCCGGCAGGCCGCCGAGCTCGACGGGGCCGACCGCGATCCTGACGAGGTCGCGGACCTCGAGTCCGAGTGCCGCAAACAGGCGGCGCACCTCCCGCTTGCGCCCTTCGGACATCACCACCTCGACCACCGAATCGGAACCGGACCGTCTGGCGGAGAGGGCTCGCGCGGGGCCGTCCTCGAGCTCGACTCCCTCCGTGAGCTGCTCGAGCTGCGCGGCCGAGATCGGGCGGTCGAGGGTCGCGAGATAGCGTTTGGTCACGCCGTGGCGCGGATGGGACACCGCGTGCGCGAGGTCGCCGTCGGTGGTGAGCACGAGGAGCCCACGGCTGTCCGCGTCGAGCCGCCCCACCGGCACGAGCCCGGGAACCGGTTCGATCAGGTCCATCACCGTCCGGCGCTGATACGGGTCGTGGCGCGTGGTCACGACACCGGCCGGCTTGTTGAGGACGATCGTGACGGAAACTGCGCGGGCGGGAATCCGGTGTCCGTCGACGCTCACGCGATCCACCGAGGGGTTCACGACGGCGCCGAGGTGGCTTGTGGCGCCGTTGACGGTGACCCGACCGCCGGCGATGAGCTCGTCGGCGCCGCGCCGTGACGCGACTCCGCGACGGGCGAGGAATCGATTGAGCCGCTCGGGCGGATGCGCGCTCACTCGAAGTTGGGGAGCACCACGCTCTCGGCCACCGGAGGCAGGTCGTCGATCCGCTCGAGGCCCACCAGCTGCAGAAAGCGGAGCGTCGTCCCGAAGAGACGCGGGAGCCCGGGGGTCTCCTGGCGAGCCACCTCCTGAATGAGCCGCCGCGCTGTCAGGTGTTCGAGCACCGCTTCGCAGTCCACGCCGCGGATCGACTCGATCACCGCCTTGGTCACCGGCTGGCGGTAGGCGATGATCGCGAGCGTCTCCATCGCCGCCCGGCTGAGACGCGACGGGCGCTCCGGGTGCAGCGCTCGCTGGACCGCCCACGCCATCTCCGGTCTCGTGACCAGCTGGATCGCCTCGTCGGACCGCTGGAGCATCAGCCCGCGTCCGCGGAGATCCATGGCGAGCACCCCTGCCGCACGGGCGACCGCCGAAGGGCTCCGCTCGAGAATCGCAGCGGCCTCTGCGATGCTCACCTCCCGTCCGAGCGCGAAGCAGAGCGCCTCGAGCGCGGGCGCCAGGTCCTCAGGCTCGGCCTCGGCCGTCCCCTCGGGCACGGCCGCGCGCCCGAAGACGTCGAGGACGAGGACATCATCCACGTCCGGTCACCGTGATCGGCCCGAACGCGTCGCGCTGTTCGACGGTTGCCTCGCCGCGTTTGAGCATTTCGAGCAGCGCCAGGAAGCAAGCCACCGCCTCGAGGCGGGTGGCGACACCGGCGAAGAGCTCCTCGAATTCGAGCGGCCCGAGGAGCAGGCGGTCGCGAAGCAGACGGACCTTGTCCTCCACTGAGAAGGTGATCGCGACGGGAAGGGGTTCGGTGTCGCTCAGCCGCTCCAGCACCGCCCGGAACGCCGCCGCCAGCCGTTCCGGCGCGATGCGCAGGCGTTCGACCGGGATGACCTCTGTGGAGACGAGACCGAGGAAGCTCCGGGCACCTTCGGTCGCCGCCTCCGCCAGCAACGCCTCGGCGGCCGCCTTGAAGAGGCGGTACTCGGCGAGCCGCCTCCCGGCGTCGGTGGACTCGTCGTCCTCCGGCTCGATGACGGACGTGTCCTGGTCGGGCAGCACCGCAGCAGCCTTGAGCGCGACCAGCCGGGCCAGCAGGGTCAGCGCGTCGGCGACGGCCCGCAGATTGCCCTGGCGTTCCGGGCTCTCGAGTGCGCTGCGCGCCTCGTCGACGACCGCGCTCACCGACAGCTCGTTCAGATCCAGATCACCGCGGTTCGCCCGGGCGACAAGCTCCTCGAGGCTGCCGTGGAACCCGGGCGCGTCGATGGTGATCGAGGCGGTGCCCGCTTCCTCCCGCTGCATCGCTACATGGTACGAACGCCGGGGGTCCCCCGATCGGCGCTCGCACCCTCCTCGAGGAGTTCGGCCGCCCGCGTGAGCGCGGCCTCGGTCGTCCTGCCCGACATCAACCGCGCGATCTCGCGAATCCGATCGGGCCCGGTGACCGGCGCCGTGGTCGCCTCGGGGCCACCGGGGCGGTCGAGCTTGGTGATGGTCAGATGGGAGGCCGCGCGAGCCGCGATCTCCGGGCGGTGCGTGATCGCGATCACCTGGCGCGCGCGCCCGATCCGGGCAAGCACGTCACCGACCCGCGCGGCCGTCTCGCCCCCGATGCCGGTGTCCACCTCGTCGAGCACGAGCACGGGGGCGTCCTCCTCGCTCACCACCGCGCTCAGCGCCAGCGCCAGCCGCCCGAGCTCGCCGCCGGACGGCCCCTCGTCGAGTGGCATCGGTACCGAGTCGCGATTGGGCGCCAGGCGGAAGTCGACCTCGTCGACGCCCAGGGGGCCGCAGCGCACCGGCGTGCCGTCGCCGGTGTCGACGCCGTCGACCTCGAGGCTCCGCGTCAGCACCACGCGGAATCGCGCGTGCGGGAGCTCGAGCGACCGGAGCTCGGTGGTGATCGCGCGCTCGAGGCGTCGCGCGGCTGATGCCCGCACCGCACTCAGCGCTGCCGCCGCGGCCCCGGCGTCGGAGCGGCGTGCATCAGCCGCCGCCTCGAGGCTGCCGATCGAGTTCGCCTCGTTGTCGACGCTCGTGACCAGGGCCGTGGCGCGGTCGAGCTCGACGAGCGCGCTCTCGATCGAGCCATGGCGACGGATGACCCTCGTCAGCAGGTCGAGCCGCTCCTCGATTGCCGTGAGGCGCGCCTCGTCGACGGTGATGGCATCCGCGTGGCGGCGTGCATCGAGCGCCAGCTCGCGGAGCCGGTCGACGATGGCATCCGCGTCCTCGAGGAGCGTGGCCAGCCCGGGGTCGACCGCGGCGAGATCGGCGCCCCCGCCGATCGCCGCCGCGAGCCGGTCGGCTGCGCATTGCTCGTCGCCCCCGCTCGCCTCGGCGAGCGACAGGGCGCAGCCGGCGATTCTGCTGGCGTGCCGGAGCCGGAGCCGCTCGGCCCGGAGGTCGGTATCCTCGCCCGCTCGGATCCCGACCGGTCCGAGGTCCTCGACAAGGTCGCGTGCCCGCTGCAGCTCGGCGGCGCCGGTGCTCGCCGCCCGGCGTACCGCTGTCACGGCTTCCGCAGCGGTCCGCCATGCCTGGACGGCGGCGGCGGTGGCGGCGCGCGCTGTGGCGCATTCCTGCCCGCCGAACGAGTCGAGCACCTCGCGCTGCCAGTTGCGCCGGAGCATGCGGTGGCTCGTCCCCTGCGCCGTGACGTCGACGCAGAGATCGCCGAATTCGCGAAGCACCGCCTGCGAGACGAGCGCGCCGTCGATGCGGCAGGTCGCGCGACCCGACGCGGGCACCTCGCGGGACAGCGTGATCAGGTCGTCGTCGGGAATGCCGAGCTCGGCTCGGCGCGCGCGCAGCCGCGGACCCGGATTGTCGAAGACGGCCGCGACACGAGCGACCGCCGCGCCCGCGCGCACCGCCTCGGGTTCGAGCCGGCCGCCGAGAGCGGCGCGCAACGCGTTGACACACATCGACTTGCCCGAGCCGGTCTCGCCGGTCAGCACGGTGAAACCTTCGTCGAAGGGCAGGCGAGCCTCCTCGATGACGGCGAGGTTGCTGACCCGCAGCTCACGAAGTGCCATGGCCACCTCCGCGCGCCCGGGGCACGTCGTCGTCGAGCGGCTCGAGCACCAGGTCCTTGTGAGGGATGCCGTAGCGGAATTTCTGTCGAAGCCGGGTGTTGAAGGACGGCGAGTCGGCGAAGCGGACGACCTCGAGCTCGGGGCCGGGTCTGATGACCACACTGCCCCCGTCGGCAAGCCATGCCACCGAACGGCCGTCCGCGGCGACGAAGACGCGGCCACGCTCGACCGTCACCCGGACGTCGACTTGCTCGGGGATGACCACCGGGCGGCTGATGACCGCGTGAGCGGCCAGCGGAACGACGACGACGGCACGAACTCGCGGATCCACCGGGGGGCCGCCCGCGCTGAGCGCATAGGCCGTCGACCCGGTCGCGGTGGCGACGACGACCCCATCGGCGTCGAACGCGCCGAGTAGGTCGTCGTCGACATCGACTCGCAGCCGCACGACGTTGACGTCACGTGCCCGCACGACGATCTCGTTGATCGCGAGCACGGGTTCGGCCGCGTCGTCGACGTCGATTTCGAGCAGGGCCCGGCGCTGGGTCGTGTAGTCGCCCGCGGCGAAGCGGCTGATCGCACCCGGCAGCGCGTCGATCTCGACGTCGTTGAGGAACCCGAGGCGCCCGCGATTGACCCCGACGACCGGGATCCCGAGCGGCGCCGCGAGGCGTGCTCCGTAGAGAAAGGTCCCGTCGCCGCCCAGGGTGACGAGCAGCGCGGTGCTCGACCCGTGCTCGGCCATCGCAGCTTCGGGGTCCTCGAGCGCGGTCCAGGCGGCGAATCCACACGACTCGGCGCGTTTGATAGCGGATTGCACCGCGGCGCGTTCTCCGGGGTGGAGCAGGAATCCGATGCTCGGTTCGGTGCTCATGGCTCGCTCGGTCGCGGAGATTCCACGCGCGCCAGCCGCGCGGCAACCAGCCACTCGAGGTTGCCCTTGGTCCCGCGGATGGGCGCCGGCATCGGCGCGCGCGCAACCGCACCGAACGCGGACTCGAGCCATGCCGCGAAGTCACCCGCGGCCCGTTCCGCTGCCTCGGGGTCACGGACGATGCCGCCCTTGCCGATCGCATCGCGTCCCAGCTCGAACTGGGGCTTGAAGAGTGCGACGAGATCCGCGCCGCCGGGGGCGATGAGACTGACCACCGAGGGGATCACCAGGCGCAGCGAGATGAACGACAGATCGAGGGTCACCAGGTCGGGCGCCGGACCGGGCAGCCCTGAGAGGGAACGCAGGTTGGTCCGATCCATGACGCGAACCCGAGGATCGGTAGCCAGGCGCGGGTCGAGCTGCCCGCGACCGACGTCGACGGCGTAGACGAACGACGCTCCGCGGCTGAGGAGCACGTCGGTGAAGCCCCCCGTCGACGCGCCCGCGTCGAGGCAGACCCGGCCGCCGCATTCGATGCCGAAGGCATCCAGTGCAGGAGCCAGCTTCAGCCCTCCCCGGCTCGCCCAGGGGTGATCACGTCCGACCAGGCGGATCGCGGACGTGGCGGCGACGCGCTGATCGACGCTCGTGGCCCGCGAGCCGTCGACCTCGACCATCCCGGCGGCGACGAGTGCCTGGGCGCGCTCGCGGCTCGGCGCGAGGCCGCGGGCCACGAGCTCGAGATCGACCCGCGTGAGCTGCGGCACGGCTGTCATGGCCCCCATCTATACCACATCTGTGTGTATTCGCGCCGTCAGAAAGGCACGTCGTCGGGATCGATTCGTGGCAGCGTCGTGCGCACGGGAGCCACGGCGACCGGTGGGGCCTGGCTCTCGGGGGGCGGCGTGCCGCCGGCGTCCAGGGGGCGCTCGCCGATCGCGCCGCCGGCGCTGACCACGAGCTGATTCACCCGCGCCTCGGTGCGCGCGAGCAGGTCCGCGCAGTGCTGCGCGAGCACCGCTCCCCGCTCGTAGGCGCCGATCGCCTCCTCGAGGGCGATGCTGCCGCCTTCGAGCTTGGTGATCAGTGTGTCGAGCTCGGCAAGGGCCGCTTCATAGGTCAAGGCCGTGATGCCTTCCTCCGCTGGGCTGGTCATCGGTCCACTGATTTCGGAATGGCATCGTACATCTGTTCGTCGTTCGATGTGGCGCCGGCGTCGATCCGCTCGACGGTGCTCTCGAGGCTGCCGTGCCGGAGCACGGTGCGCAGGCGCGCTCCCGGCGCGACCGTCGAAGCGTCGGTGAGGACTTGCCCATCGGCATCGGAGGTGATCGAGTAGCCGCGCTCGAGGGTGCGCCTCGGTGAGAGCGCCGCGAGGCGCGCCGTCCGGGTGGTGAGCGCCGCGCGCCGGGCCACGGTCACACGGACGGTTGCCTCCTGAAGACGTTCGGTTGCCCGGTTCAGGCGGAGCCGTTCGATCTCGACGCGGCGCGACGGATGGGCGACGGCGAAGCGCGATGCCTGCCGGTCGAGGGCTCGCCGTTTCAACGATGCCTCCTGCATCAGCGCCTGGCGCAGGCGCAGCGACGCGATGTGGACGCGATCATGACCGACGCTGACGAGCGCGGTGATGGCCATCCCGAGGCGTGCCCTGCGTGCGGCGACGTCGTCCTTGAGCAGGACGACGCTCGGCGCAACCAGCTCCGCGGCCGCCGAGGGCGTCGCCGCGCGACGGTCCGCGGCAAGGTCGGCAACCGTGGTGTCGGTCTCGTGACCGACGCCCGTGACGACGGGGAGTCGCGTGGACCGGATCGCGCGCGCCAGCGTCTCGCTGTTGAACGCGATCAGGTCCTCCAGCGAACCTCCACCACGCACGAGCAGGATCACATCGGCGTCGGGCACCCGGTCGGCACGTTGCAGCGCGCGGATGAGCGTCTCCACCGCGCCGTCACCCTGCACCGTCGCCGGTGAGAGCACGACGCCGATGCACGGCGCGCGGCGAGCGATGACCGTGCACACATCTCGCAACGCGGCGCCGCTGCGCGATGTGACCACCACCACTCGGCGGGGCAGCAGCGGCAGGCGGCGCTTGCGCCGCTCGTCGAAGAGCCCCTCGGCGCTGAGCCGTTTCTTCAGTTGCTCGATGCCAAGCGCGAGCGCTCCGACGCCGCTCGGTTCCAGCCGGTCGACATACAGCTGATAGCGACCCTGCTGCCCGTACACCTGCACCGATCCGTGCGCGACCACGGTCATGCCGTTGTCGGGCCGGAACGGAATCTGCATCGCATGGGTGCGAAAGCAGACGCACGAGACCGCCGCGTGCGCGTCCTTCAGCGTGAAGTACAGGTGGCCGGAGACGTGCGCCTTGAGGTTGCTCACCTCCCCTTCGACCAGCACGTCCTCGAGCTCGGGACGCGCAGCGAGCGCGTCGCGCACCAGCACGGTGAGGTCACTGACCGAGCAGGCCGTGCCGGTCACACCCGCTCCTGCGCGACATGGCCGAGCACACCGTTGATGAACAGCGCGGCCTCGTCGCCGGCATACGCGCGTGCCAGCTCGATGGACTCGTCGATGACCACGGGAACCGGCGTCGTCTGCATGTAGAGCAACTCGAAGGTTCCGAGGCGAAGCACCGCGCGCTCCACCTTGCCGAGGTCGACGAGCGACCAGTGCTCCATCGCGGCGGCGAGCGCCGCATCGATGGCGTCGAGATGGTCGACGCACCCGACGACGATCGTGCGCGCGAACGCTCGCACGTCCGCGGTGGCGCGAAGGTCTTCACCCTGGTACCGCAACGCGAAGTCGGGATCCTTGGCCGTGCCCTCGATCTCGAAGAGCACGCGGAGCGCGAGCTCACGACCACGCCGCCGGCGCCCCGTGCCTGACACGGCAGGGGTCACGCGAAGGCGACCTCGCTGACGAAGACGTTGACCTCCTCGACGCGGAGCGCGAGCATGCGGTCGATCGCGTCGGCGACGCGCCGCTGCACCTCGGCGCCGACCACCGGCACGTTGCCACCCGACTCCATCACCACATAGAGGCTCAGGTGCAGGGCGTCGTCCCGCAACTCGACCCGCACCCCGCGATGGGCGTGCGACCGGCGTACGATCCGATCGAACTGCTGGCTCCCCGGCGTGTACATCGCGTGGATTCCGGGCACCTGGAGCGCCGCGAACGCAGCGATCGATGCCACCACCTCGTTGGCAACGCGAGTCGTCCCGAGCTGGCGCCGGCCGTTCACGGTCGGGCGCAGCTGGAGCTGGTCGGGATCCTCGCCGTCGGTCACGCGCGCTCCACGTAGCGGCCCGTGCGCGTGTCGACCCGGATCAGATCGCCCTGGTTCACGAACAGTGGCACGTCGACCGCGAGTCCCGTTTCCACGACGGCCGGTTTGAACGACGCGTTGGCGGTGTCGCCCTTGAAGCCGGGCTCGCTCTCGGTGACCTCGAGCACCACGGATGTCGGCAGGTCGACGCCGAGGACGCGGTCGTCGAAGCGAAGCAGGAACAGCGTGTCGTTCTCCTTGAGATAGTGCACGCCGTCGCCGAGCTGCTCGGGGCTCAGCGTGATCTGGTCGAACGTCGTGTTGTCCATGACCACGTAATTCTCGCCGTCCTTGTAGAGCAACTGAGCCTCGGTCCGCTCGATGCGCACGCGGCCGAACTTCTCCTCAGGGCGGAAGGTCTCGTCCGTGACCGCTCCGGTGGTGACGTTGCGCAGCTTGGCTCGAACCACGGCGGTACCGCGACCCTGCTTCATGTGCGAGAAGTCGATGACCTCGAAGAGGTCGCCGTCGCGCTCGACTGTCGCGCCCGGGCGCAGGTCGGAGGCGGTGATCATGCGGTGCTCCCAGTGGTCGGCCGGTCGTCGAGCAGCTTAGCCAGTCCCTCGACTGCGAGGACGTAGCCGTGCAGCCCGAGGCCCGAGATCACGGCCACCGCCGCCTCCGCGGAGAGCGAGACGCGGCGAAACGGCTCGCGAGCGAGGATGTTCGACAGGTGCACCTCGATCACGGGGCCGCTGAAGCCGCGCACGGCGTCGGCCAGGACCACGCTCGTGTGGGTCAGTCCACCCGGGTTGACGATGCAACCGGCGCTGCGCCCGCGTTCCGACTCGAGGATGTCGACCATCGCCCCCTCGTGGTTGGTCTGCTCGCAGCGAACCTCGAGGCCGAGCCCGGCAGCGCGCTCGCGGACCGCCGACTCGATCTCGGCGAGGGTCACCGTGCCATACACGTCGGGCTCCCGCTCGCCGAGGCTGCCGAGGTTGGGTCCGTTGAGGAGCAGGATCCTGGTCACCGCGTTCGCACCGCGTCGAGCGCGGCACGCACCTCGGCGTCGGGGACATGCTGTCCCGTGCGGGGGTGACCCCTCGCCTCGAGGAGCACCCAGCCGAGGCGGTCGCCCACGTTCTTCTTGTCCGCGCTCATGTGGCCGAGCACGCGCTCGGGGTCAAACGCCGCCGTCATCGCGAGCCCGCACCGCACGATCATCTCATCCTGCCAGGCGATATCCCCGGCCGGGCAGCCGAGCGTGGCGATGCTGAGCTGACCGGCGGCGCGCATTCCGACCGCCACCGCCTCGCCGTGGAGCAGCCTGGCGCCGAAGCCGGCTGCCGCCTCGAGCGCGTGACCGACGGTATGACCGTAGTTGAGGATCGCCCGGCCACCCCCCTCGCGCTCATCGCTCGAGACGATGCGAGCCTTGATGGCGCAGCACTCGCGGATCGTCTTCGTCAGCGCGCCGGTATCGCGACCGAGGATGCGCTCGAGCTGCGTATCGAGATCGGTCGCGAGCGTGGTCTCGGCGATCATCGCGTACTTGATGATCTCGGCGAACGCGGAGCGGAAGGAGCGATCGTCCTGGCTCGCCAGCACGTCCGGGTCGCATATCACCGCGCGCGGTTGCCAGATGGCCCCGGCGAGGTTCTTGCCGCGGGGCAGGTTGACGCCCGTCTTGCCGCCGATCGCGCTGTCCACCATGGCGAGCAGCGTGGTGGGGACGTTCACCCAGGCGATCCCGCGCAGGTAGGTGGCGGCCACGAACCCGGCGAGGTCCCCCACCGTCCCGCCGCCGAGCGCGATGACGCAGTCGTTGCGCTGCAGGCCGGCGCTTCCCAGCTGAGCGAGCATGCGACCCGCCGTGGCCCAGGTCTTGAGCCCTTCGCCCCCTGCCACCTCGAGCACGGTGGTCGCGATTCCGGCGCTCCGCAGGCCCGCGACGAGGCGGTCGCGGGCCGGATGCACGGCTCGATCGGCCAACAGCGCCACCCGTGTGGCGGCCGCCGGGATGTGGAGGACGACATCATTGAGCGCCCCGGCGCGCACCTCCACGTGATAGGCGCGTTCCGCGAGATTCACGCGAACGGCGCCCTCCAGGGCGGAGATCACGCGGGAGGCGACAGCCTCCGGCTGGTCGTCGGTGCTGATCCGGACGTGCGCCGTCTGGTGGGCGCGGCTCCGGCTCGCCCGAAGCCGTGGGACGCCCGCGACCGGGGATCCACCGAGGATGGGCCGACCGGCGCCGTCACCGACTCTGTCGATGAGCACCTCGTCGGGCGCGTCGAGCCACACCACCGTGCAGAGCTCGGTGAGCAGGCGTCGAGCCGCCGGTTGCGCGATCAAGCCGCCACCGCAGGCGATGACCGCCGGGCCGGGTAGCCGGAGCGCCTGCTCCAGAGCGCCGAGCTCGAGGTCGCGAAAGTGCCGCTCGCCGTCCGAGGCGATGATCGCGGCGGGCGAGCGACCCGACGACGACGCGATCTCGTCGTCGAGGTCGACGGCGGTCCAGCCGAGACGCTCCGCGACCAGCTGGGCGATGGTGCTCTTGCCCGCTCCGGGCAGGCCCACCAGGGCGATGCGACGAACGGCGGTCATCGCAGCCGGGTGATCGCGCGGCGATGGGCGGCCGCGGCGCGCCGCAACTCGCCGGCGGTGTCGCCGCCGAACTTCTCGATCGCCGCGGCGGCGAGCACCCAGGCGAGCATCGCCTCGGCGACCACCGCGCCCGCCGGGACCACGCAGATGTCGCTGCGCTCGTAGTGGGCGTTGATCTCGGCACCGGTGTGGATGTCGACGCTGCGCAGCGGGTGCAGGAGCGTGGAGATCGGCTTGAAATGCACGAGCGCCCAGACCGGTTCACCGTCCGACACGCCGCCGGCGAGACCACCCTGGCGGTTGGTGAGGTGGTGGAAGCCGCGGTTCGCATCCCAGCGCGGCTCGTCGTGGACCTCCGATCCCGGAGACCGCGCCGCGAGTGCCGCCGCGCCGAGCTCCACGCCCTTGACAGAAGGAATGCTGCACATCGCCTGCGCGATGAGCCCGTCGAGTCGGCGGTCCCAGTGCACGTAACTGCCAAGTCCGGCCGGAACATTCGAAGCCACGACATACGCGGTGCCGCCGAGCGTGTCGCCGCGTTCGCGTGCCGCGTCGATGGCCGCCACCATCCGCGTCGAGGCGGCCTCATCCAGGCATCGCACCGGTGAGCGCTCGACGGCATCCCAGCGCACGTCCGCGTCGGGGGCATCGACGTGCACGTCGCCGATCCTGACCACGCACGAGTGGACCTCAACTCCGATCGCCGCGAGGAGCGTCCGGCCCACGGCACCGGCGGCCACTCTCGCGGCGGTCTCGCGAGCGCTGGCCCGCTCGAGGACGTCGCGCGCATCGCCAAATCCGTATTTCAGGACTCCGGCCAGGTCGGCGTGGCCGGGCCGGACGCGCGTCACATGCTTTGACTTGAAGCCCCGCGCCTCCACCTGCATCGGTCCCCGCCAGTTCTCCGAGTCGCGGTTCTCGATCACGAGCGTGATCGGTGACCCGAGGGTCTTGCCGCCGCGCACGCCGCTGACGATGCGAGCGGCATCGTGCTCGATCTGCTGGCGCTTTCCGCGTCCGTGTCCGCCCTGACGCCGGCGCAGGTCGGGATCGATGTCACGGCGGGCATCGAGCGAAATGCCTGCCGGGACACCCTCGACGATGACGGTCAGCTGCGGGCCGTGCGACTCGCCGGCCGTGAGAAAACGAAGCATCTGCAACGGATTGTATTGGTGGGCGCCCGATTGCCCCTCCCCGCGGTTCAATCCCGATCGCGTTTGTCCGTGTCAGGTCCCGCGTCCACCCCGACACTGCAGGACGTGAGCGACACGGTCCGCGTTCGGCGCAGTGCCCTGGAGCATCTGCGGATCGCCCGGCTCCTCGACGCCAACGGCGACGTCATCGCGGCGATCTGCGCGTACCGCGAGGCCATGCGCGAGGAACCCGATGCCGCAGCCGTCGAGGCGCTGCGCCGGATCAGCGCCCTCGCTTCGCGGGTCTGACCTCTTCCTGATCGCCCGCTACAGGCCGGCCGGGCGGGCCGGCGTCCCGCCCGACGCGGGCGCGTTCATGCTGGTGAGGAGCTCGTTGTAGAACGCCTGCGCCTTCGGAATGCGATGCAGCACCTCGACGCCGTCGCGCCCGGCTGACTCGATCTCGATGTCGCCCGCGCCGATGAGGCGATCGCCGAGAGGCCGGTGGATGACCGTGTTCTGGATACGGTCCAGCGGGATCGTCTCCGCCGTTCTCGAGAGGATCCCGCCCTCCATGATGATCCGGCGGTCGGTGAGGTGATAGGTGGAGAAGCGCCAGCGCAGGATGCGGAGGGCGGCCCAGAGCACCGACCCGATCACGAGCACGAGCAGGAAGACCGTCTTCACCGTCGTGATGGACGTCGACCCGATCTTCACGGGCAGCTTGGCGTTCAGGACGATCGCCACGACGATCACAACGATCGCCCCGAGCACGTGACCTGCCAGCACGGACCAGTGCTGGCGCACCAGTGCGATCGATCGCTCACCCGGCATCAGCTGCGTCGGCATGGCCTCACCTCATCGAACCCCAGGCCTCGTGCGGGTCACGGACCGAGGTACAGGATGAGCGCCGCGCCCGCACACAGGAACGGACCATAGGGTATCGGGTCCTTGAGCCCGCGGACGCGAGTCACGAGCAGGACGGCCGCGGTCGCGCCGGCGATGAACACGGCGGCGATCACCGCATAGACCGCTCCGAGGTGTGTCGCGGTCGGCCCGATGCCGGTCACCGCGCCGACGAGCGCACCGAGCTTGGCATCGCCCAGGCCGATGCTCCCGCGCGAGACGAGGTTCTGGATGAAGAAGAAGGCGGCCACACCGACGGCGCCGATGAGCGCGCTGGTCAACGTCAGCCGCGGGGACCATCCACTGAGCACCAGGGCGGCGACGACGCTCGGGTAGGTGATGACGTCGAGGATGAGCCGGTGCTTGAGATCGAAGTCGACCACGTGGACGAAGATCGCGATCCAGAGGAGGTGGATGAGCAGCCCCGAGCCGAAGGCCTCGTGTGCCGCAAATGTGCCGAAGCCGATCGCTCCGAGCGCCGGCGAGAGCCAGCGCTCGAGCCACGTCCACCCATACGGCTCTCCCGCCCAGGGGCGCGTCACCGCGGGGTCCTCCCCGGCCGCGGCCGCCCGGCTCAGCTCCTCGGCGGTGTCCCGCTCGTACTCGAGGCGCTCCTGATGCTCCTCCTCCTCGAGCTTCTCGAACTTCTCGATCGCGACCGCGAGCCACCCGGATCCGAGGCCGACGACGCCCCCCGCGACCGTGAGGCCGGCGATCGCCAGGGGGGCGTTCATCCCTCCACGGCCCGGAGCAGCGCGCTGCGCACCGCTGCGGCCGGCGCCGCCCTGCCCGTCCAGATCTCGAAGCTCAGCAACCCCTGCTGGAGCAGCATCTCGAGCCCGTCGCTGGCGCGATGCCCGGAGTCGATCGCCGCGGAGACCACGTCGACGGGGCGCGGGCCGTATCGGAGGTCGACGACACAGCATGCGGCGGGAACCGCGCGCGGGTCGAAGGGCAGGGTCTCCAGACCTGTGGGGGTCGCGTTGACGACGATTGCCGAGTGCGCCGCGGTTGCGGCGATGGCGCCTCGATCCCACGGGACGGTCGCGATGTCGCCGGAGCCGTGCAGACGGCGCGCGAGGTCCGCGGCGGCCGTCTCGCGACGCGCCGCAATGCGGAGACGGAGCAGCGGAACACGCGTGAGCGCCAGCGCCACCGCGGCGGCGGCGCCGCCCGCACCGAGCACCAGCGCGGTGGCACCCTGCCGCGGCCACATCGACGCGCGGCTCAGGGCAAGCTCGAAGCCGTCGGCATCGGTGGTTGCGCCGACCAGGCGTCCGCCGTGCACCGTGATGGTGTTGACGACTCCGAGATCCTCGGCGGCACCCTCGAGGCGATCGCACCGCTCCGCCAGCAGCGCCTTGTAGGGAATGGTGACGTTGCACCCGTGGTAGCGCCCGTCGCGCAGCTCGGCGACGAAGCCGTCGATCTCCGCTGGCGTCAGGTCGCGGACGACGTACGTCCCCTCGATGCCCGAGGCCTGCATGGCGGCCTGGTGGATCACCGGGCTCGGCGAGTGGGAGATGTTCGCACCCACGAGGCAGAGCCGCAGCGGCGTGGCGGTCACGGTGTCGCGAGCGCCGCGGCGATCCGGCGCGAGTCAAGCCAGCTCTGGAGCAGCACGGCCGCCGCCACCGAGTCGATCACCTCACGCCGGCGCTTTCGCCGGACGCCGCTCTCGATGAGCGATCGCTCAGCGATCGTCGTGGTGAAGCGTTCGTCCCAGAGCTCGATGCTGATCGCCATCCGGCGCGCGAGCTCGGCCGCGAACGCTCGCGCATGCCCGGCGGCGTCGCCCTCGCTGCCGTCGAGGAGGCGAGGCAACCCGATCACAACCCGGTCCACCCGGCGATCTTCCATCTCACGCCCAATCCGCGCCCACAGCGTGCGCGGATCATTCGGGATGGTCGCGAGTGGCGATGCGAGCGTGCACGTCTCGTCGGAGATGGCGAGGCCGATACGCACCGACCCGACGTCGATGCCAAGGACGCGCGTGCGACCGGTGCCTTCCCCGGTCGCGGTCATGGTGACTTGGTGGCGGGGGCGACGAAGTTCTCGATGATCGAGATCTGTGATGCGCGGAGCGGCAGGTAGAAGAGCTTGAACGGCCATTCCGAGACGGTCACGCCCTGGACCTTGGCGATGTTGCTCTCGACGATCTTCTCCGCGTTCCCCGGGTTGCGCCCGGTGAGTTGCGCCTTCAGCGCATTGAGGTTCACGGTGGGCTGGCTGAAGTCGGTCGCCGAGCATGCGAGCACGATGGTCCCGTTGACATTCGCCTGGGTCACCGCGCACGGCGGTGTGTTCAGCCGGCCGGGCGCCAGTTCGTCGCCCGGCTTGACGAGCTTGTCGAGATCGGCGATGACGTCGTTGCGGACCGCGACCGGGTCGTAGATGACCGCCTGCCCGGTGGCGTTGATCACGATGGTGGTCGCGGTGAACGGCGCGCCGGCCGCGGGGAGCGCCGGTTTCGGCGGGCTGAACGAGATCGTGTATCCGTTGCCGGTGGGATCCTTGGCGAACGTCTTGCCGGCCGCCTTCGCCGTCAGGTCAGTCTGGATCTGCGTCGAGAGCCCACTCTCGATCTGAGTCACCTGCGCAGTCCAGTTGGCAACGTCGGTCGCGCTCGCCGCGGTCGTCTGGGTAGGGTCGGTCCCTCCGGTGGCCGCGCTGTTGTTGGTGACCGTGATGTGTGTCCCCGGGCATGTCAGGGGATCGGGACACGGATCTCCTTGCCACGATGTCAATGCATTCGCCGCGACGTTCCCGCCGGCGCCGGAAGCTTGATCGGTGTACGGAGCGGTCGCGTTGAACGAATGCCCGGCACAGGCTCCGGACGGCGCCGGATTCACGGGCCCGATGCAGATGAACGTACTCCGGCTGGGTGCAAACGTGGTCGATTGATCGGCCGTCTGTATGTACGAGCTGGTGTTGTTCGTCTGCAGCTGGAACCCGATGTCGGTCCGGCTGTCCGTCGCGAACGTGAGCGTCACCTTGGCCGCCACCGCCGGAATCGTCGTGGTTCCGGTCGGAGTTGCCACAAACTGCGACTGTGCCTGATCGGATATCAGACCGGTGAGGACGTGGTCGGGCTGGGTGGCCACGGTCGGGCTGGTACCCCCCTGGATCGTCGGGCTGACCGACAGTGGCGTCGCGGCGATCGTGATCGTCACCTTTGCCGACGGCGCGAGCGTCACGAACAGCAGGATCCCGATGACCGCCACCGCCACACCCGCGACGTAGAGAAAGCGGCGGCGGTCCCAGCCGCGCTTCGGTCGCGCCGGAGGAATCTGCGTGAGCACGCGGCGCGGTTCGAGCCGGGCGGTTGCCGGGAGATATGCGGGCGGACTGACGGAAGGCGGTGGTGGTGGCGGCGCCGGCGGGGGTTCGAGCACCGCGGCTGCGGCTCCACCCGCTCCCAGGGCGACGCCTCGGGCCAGTGCGCTCCCGCCGACGCGCGGGCCGGCGAGCTCGATGCCCCGCTCGAACGCGGGGACGGAGCCGTACACCTGCAGGCCGCTCGCGCGGGCGAGTTGCTGGAGGCGAGGGTCCTCGGTCACGACCGAGGTGCGACGGCCCGATTGATTGCTGAGCTGGGCGAGCAGGCGCACGTTGAGCGGCGTCTGCAAGGCACGGCTCGAACTCGGCACGACGAGCCCCACATCGGGATCCGGGGACGAGCGAACCCGCTCGATGAGATCCGCGATCTCGTCGTCAGCCCTGGCAATGACCACAGTCGGCATCGGCGCCTATACCTTCATCGTCTTCAAAACGCGGCGCATGAGCCCGCCGAGGGGCTCGTCCGCGTCATCTTCCAGCGTCACGGCGTGACGCGCAAGCCCCATCGGGGTCACATCCTGGCTCCCGACCAGCAGGCCGGTGGTGTCGTACACGCCGGTCACGTCTCCCGGCCCGAGCACCTTGACGGTCGGGGGCCGGGTGAACGGCACCGTGTCCGACCAGTCCAGGATCCGCAGCTGCTCGGCGACCTCGGGGAGGGCCGCGCCGCCCCCGGCGAGGAGGATCGATCCCGGCAGCGGATCGGGTCCCGCGAGCTCCTCGAGTGTCAGGGCGACGCCCTGGGCAAGTACCTCGGCGGTCGGGGTCAGCGCCCGGCGGGCCATCGCGCTCTGCTCGGCCGCGAGGTGCCCCTCCGAGTGCGCGACCTTGAAGCGCTCGGCCTCATCGAGGTCCATGGACAGGTCGGTGGCCAGCCGCTTGGTGAAGGATCGTCCCCCGAGCGCGAACATCCGCGTGGCCTCGATGCCTCCGCGGCGGACCACCGCGATGTCTGTGGTCCCGCCACCCACGTCCACGAAGATGGCGCCGAGCTCGTGCGACTCGGGCGACGAGCAGCCTCGAGCCAGCGCGAAGGGCTCGGCGACCGTGGCCACGAGCTCGAGGTCCAGCTCCTGCGCGATCGCCTGGAGCGCGCCGATGTGGGTGAGCGGCGCGAACGTGTTGAACACGGTGATCTCGACGACGTGTCCCTGGAAGTCGACCGGGTTGGCCACCGCGTAGCCGTCGATGCGTATCGACGTGATCGTGCTGTGGACCAGCTTGACGTTGACCTCCTGGACGCCGAGGTCATGCGACATCTGGCGCACCGCCTCGCGCAGCGCCCGTCGCTGCACGGCCTGGAGCGCCGTGGCGAGATCCGCCTGGGTGATGCGCGCCTGCGGCTGCGGGCGCGGCATGGTCATGGTGGTGCTGAAGCCGCGCACCTGCTCGCCCGCGATGCCGATGACCGCCTGGCCGGGGATGGTCTCGCACATGTCCTCGGCTTCGGTGAGGGCGCGGTCACAGTTGTCGATGACCGCCTGGAGATCGGCGACTGCGCCGGCCTGCATGTGGGTCAGCGCCTGGCGCACCTTGCCGACGCCGAGGACGATCCCCTTGTCGCCTTCACGCTTGACGATCAGCGCCTTGACGAACTCCGTGCCGATGTCGAGGACGGTGTAGTGGCTCTGGAACTCCTCGCGGCGTTTCAGCAGAGCGAACTTTCGCTTGCCCATCAGGCCGCGTTCCTCGCCGTCTCGGCGATCGTGTCGCGAAGCAGGGAGACCGCCGCCGCGCGCTTGGCGGGATCGCCGACCTTGCCGCGACCGAGATCGGGCCGTCCCCCACCCTTGCCACCCGTGACCGCCGCCGCGCTGGTCACCAGCGTCCCGGCGTGAATGCCGGCTTCCAGCGCGTGGCCGCCGACCTTGACCACGAGCGATCCCGGGCCGAGCACCACTGCCACGCCGTCGCCCTGAAGGCGTTCGGCGAGCAGACGATCGCCGGCCTGGGAGACGCCGTCGGCGTCCACGTCGCCCTCGAGGAGGAGGTGCGCGAACGGCACGCCCCCGGCATCCTCGACGACGGCGGCGTCGGTGGCGACGCTGGACGGCGCGTTCTGGCGTGCATGGGTGACCTCACGGCTCAGCTTCCGCACCTGATCCTGGAGGGCGGCCACCCGTTCGGGGACCTCCTCCGGACGCGTTTTCAGCGCTCGCGCGGTCGTCTGCAGGGCGTGGCCGACGAGCCGCCAACGCTCTTCCGCGCTCTCCCCGGAAACCATCTCGATACGGCGGATGCCCTGGCCGATGCTGCTCTCGGAGACGAGGATCGCCGCGCCGAGATCGCCGCTTCGGGTCACGTGCGTGCCGCCGCACAGCTCGCGCGACCAGCCCCCGAAGTCGACCACGCGGACGTCGGGCGAGTACGCCTCGTCGATCAATGCGATCGCACCGCTGGCGCGGGCATCCGCGAGCGGCATGAGCGCGACGCTGCGTTCGAGGTTGCGCCGGATGCCGTCATTGACGCGATGTTCGATGTCGGCGAGCTCCTCCGCGGTGAGTGCCCGCGGGAAGGAGAAGTCGAAGGTCGTGTGATCGGGGCCGACGAACGAGCCGCGTTGCACGACACCGTCGCCGAGCACCTCGCGAAGGGCCCGGTTCAGCAGGTGCGTCGCGCTGTGATGGCGCGCGATCCTGCCGCGCCGATCGGCGTCCACCTGCGCGTGGACGGACTGCCCGGAGCGGAGGTCGCCCGCCTGCACGAGGACGTCGTGGGATCGGGCGTCGCTGCCGGCGATCGGCTGCGTGTCGCGCACGACGGCACTCCCGCCGGCCCACGTCAGGGTGCCGGTGTCGCCGACCTGGCCGCCCGCCTCGGCGTAGAACGGGGAGACGTCGAGCAGCACGGGCCCGCCCTCCCCTGCCGCGAGCAGCTCGACCTCGCGATCGAGCCCCATGCGCAGCACGGTGGCGTCAGCTTCGAGCGACTCGTAGCCGATGAACCGGGTCGGGGGCAGGGCGTCGGCTCCCGCGAATCCCACTCGGCGCGCGGACGCCTGACCACGCTCGCGCTGCTCCTGCATGGCGGCCTCGAATCCCTCGAGATCGACCGTCGCCCCTCGCTCCGCTGCCATCTCGCTGGTTAACTCGATTGGGAGCCCGAAGGTGTCATAGAGACGGAAGGCGTCGGCGCCGTCGATTCGGGACGGGCTGCGCTCGAGCAGCGCTGCGAGGCGCTCGGTCCCGGCGTCGAGGGTCCGCGCGAACGCCTCCTCCTCGCTTCCGAGCGTCTCCTCGATGAGCGTTCGGAACTCGATCAGCTCCGGGTATACGGGCCCCATCACGTCCACCAGGTCGCCGGTGCCTCCGGCGAGACCGCCCCGAAGCGAGACCCGTCGCGCGTGGACCGCGGCCCGCCGGATGAGCCGGCGGAGCACGTACCCACGCCCCTCGTTGGCGGGGAGTACCCCCGCGGCGATGACGAACCCCGCGCCCCGGAGATGGTCGGCGAGGACATACAGGGACCGGACCAGCGCCGGATCCGAGTTCGGGACGGTGGCGCGACTGCGGAATCCCTCGACGATCGGGGCGAAGTGATCGGTGCCGTACCCGGTGCGGTCGCCCTGCACGATCGCCACGATCCGATCGAAACCGAGCCCGGTGTCCACCGTCGGGTTGGGCAGGAGCGGTCGCGATCCGTCCGGCTGCTGGTCGAACTCCATGAAGACGAGGTTCCAGAACTCCTCGAAGCGGTCGCCGCCGCATTCGTCCTGCGGCGTGCAGTCGGTCCTCCCGCACGAGCAGGGGCCGCCCCAGTCGAAATAGAGCTCGCTGTCGTACCCGCAGGGGCCGGTCGGCCCCGCGGCCCACCAGTTCTCGGCGAGACGGGAGATGCGCTCCCTCGGCACCCCGATCTTCTCGACCCAGAGACGCTCGGACTCGGCGTCGTCCGGGTAGATGCTCGGCCAGAGCCGTTCGGGATCGAGGCCGAGGACCTCGGTGGAGAACTCCCACGCGTAATCGATCGCGCCCTCTTTGAAGTAATGCCCGATCGACCAGTTGCCGAGCATCTCGAAGAAGGTGTGATGCGTCGGGTCACCGACTGACGCGATGTCGTCGTACTTGAGTCCCGCGCCGCGAAAGCATTTCTGACATGAGACCAGGTCGCGCGAGGGTGGCGTGCGCTGGCCCGTGATCCACGGCTTGAGCGGCACCATTCCGGCCACGGTGAAGAGAAGCGACGGATCGTCGTGGGGAATGAGCGGAAAGCTCGCGAGCCTGTAGTGCCCGCGCTCTTCGAAGAAGCGAAGAAATCGCTCCCGGATCTCAGAGCTGAGCACGTGCAAAAGAATTCGACAGCAAGTTGTCGAATTCTACACGGGCGCCTCCGCTCCGAACTCCTTGCGCAGGTGCTCGACTGCCGCGCGCTGCAATCGCGAGACGTGCATTTGCGAAATCCCGAGCCGTTTTGCGACCTCGGTCTGCGGCAGCTGTTCGACGAAGCGCAATGCGAGGATCTTGCGTTCGCGCGGCGTCAGGTGCGCCATGACCTGCTCGAGGACGTCCTGCATCTCGACGCGGTCGAGGTTGTCGTCCGAGAGCCCAAGCCGGTCGCCGAGGGTGAGCGGCTCCTCGCCACCGCCGATGGGGCCGTCGAGCGAGACGGTGTGCTGGGCGGGCGCAACCTCCATCGCGGCGAGGACCTGGTCGGGGTCGAGCCCCACCCGGGCGCCGATCTCGGCGACGGACGGAGACCTGCCCAGCTCGTTCTGGAGCTGCTGGGTCGCCGCGTTGACCTTCGCCAGGTTCTCCTGAAGCCGGCGCGGGACCCGCACCGCCCAGGAACGGTCGCGGAAGTGACGCCGGATCTCTCCGGCAATCGTCGGCGTGGCGAAGGTGCTGAACTCGTTCTCGAGCGACGGGTCGAATCGTTCGATCGCCTGAATCAGGCCGAGAAAGCCAACCTGCTCGATGTCCTCGAGGGGTTCGCCGCGATTGGCAAAGCGCCGGGCGATGTAGTGCACGAGATCGCTGTTGAGCTCGACGAGGCGTTCACGGATGAGCGGATCACGCGTCTTGCGGAACTCGCGGAGCAAGCGGCGCATCTCGGTCCGCTCGGCCGTATCCGCGGGCTTCGCAATGGTTCGCTCGCGGGTCGCCACACCGTCGCCGCGACCCGGCGAGGGGGTCACGACGCCTTGTATTTGGTCAGCCGAACGCGCAGGCTCCCAGTTCGCTCGTCGACTCGATACTTGCTGTCGTCGACGAAGAGGCCCATGAGCCGGAGCGCAAGGTCGGTCGCCGCAACGAGCTCTCCCTCATGCTCGAGGCCGGCCTGCTCGGCTCGAGCCCTGAGCTCGGCTTCGCGGTTCACCGAGCTGCGGACCGTGACCTCCAGGCCGGTGTCGCTCATCTTGAAGACGATGCGAACCTGGCCGGCGATCGATCCCGAGTGCTCGAGGCAGCGGATCGCGTTCTCGCACGCCTGGGCAATCGCGATGGTGAGGTCGTCGATTGCGTCCATGTCGAACCCGGCGAGCGATCCGAACGCGCCTGCGGCCCGCTTCGCCACGAGAATGTGCTCGCGGTCGGCGGGGAGGCGAAGCTCGGAGACGGTTCCCATGGCGCTCTTCACATACCCCACCGTGCGAACGCCGAAACCGAGTCCCGAAGGCTCAGATGCTGGAAGGCTCGGAGGAGGGAGTCGACGGTGCTGCCGCGGTCGCGGCACGGCCCTCGTCGACCGCTCCAGCGATCTCGGCCTCCCATTCGCGTGCCTCTGCCTCTTCGCGACGGCGTGCACGGACGCGCCAGAAGAACACAGCACCGGTCACGGCTGCGCCCGCAGCCACAAGCCCTTTCTTACCAAACGGTACGCGCATTTCCACGTGCCTCCCGAATTGCCGACCCGCTGATTATGGCCCTCGGCGCCGGGCCGGCGCGAGCACCGCACCGGTGACCTCGAAGAGCACGACGCCGACGGCGTCCGCCACCGGGTGCAGCGCCCCGAGCTGCGGGCCGCCGACCCGGGTTGCGATGGCGACCAGCTCGCCGGCGACCACGCCGGCCGCGGCGAGGAACAGCGTCAGCAGAAACGTCCCGCGGCGCGGCATCACCAGAGCCGACACCGTGGTACCGATGAGCACGAAGAGGATTGCGAGGCCGAGCCCCGGGCTCACGGCGTGCGGGTGGTCGGGAGAATCCCAATGCCCAGGTCGCGGAGCTGGGCGGGGTCGACGGGTGCGGGTGCGTCGGTCATCGGCTCCTGCGCCTGCTGGTTCTTGGGGAATGCGATCACGTCGCGGATGTTGTCGGTCCCGAGCCCTTCCATGAGCATGCGATCGATGCCGCCGGCCCAACCGCCGTGGGGCGGGACGCCGTATTCGAACGCCTCGAGCAGGAAGCCGAACTTCCGGCGCGCTTCGCCGGCGTCGATGCCGAGGGCGGCGAGCACACGCTGCTGGATCGACGGATCCGTGATGCGAATGCTGCCACTGCCGATCTCGCGACCGTTGACCACGAGGTCATAGGCGCGCGATCGCACGGCGAGCGGATCGGACTCGAGCAGGTCGAGGTCGTCCGCGTGGATCATCGTGAAGGGATGGTGTGCGGCACCGATCTCGCCGGTCTCATCGCTGCGTTCGAACATCGGAAACTCGGTCACCCAGAGCATATCGATGCGCGCGTCGTCGTACAGATGGCGGACACGGCCGAGGTGATTGCGCAGCGCGCCGAGCGCGGCGTTGACCACGCTCGCGCGGTCCGCAACCATGAGGACGCAGTCCCCGGTCTCGGCGCCGGTGGCGGCTCCGATCGCCTCGAGCTCATCGGGAGTGAAGAATTTCGCGATCCCTCCCTGCCAGCCGTCCGCGCGGTTCCAGAGGTACGCAAGGCCGCGTGCCCGAGCGCCACGCGCAACCTCGGTCAGGTGGCCTTCGATGTCGCTGCGCGTCAGATCGTCGCCACCTTTGACGCAGATGCCCTTGACGATGCCGCCCGCGGCGACGGCATCCGCGAACACCCGGAACCCACAGCCCTGGACGATGCCGGTGAGATCGTGGAGCAGCAAGGCGAAACGAGTGTCGGGCTTGTCGACGCCGTACGAGTCCATCGCCTCCCGCCATGTCATGCGCGGGAAGGGCACGCTCAGGCGGCCGCCACGGAAGTCACACGCTTCCCAGGCGCTCGGAATCGCGTGCTCGAGGGCGGCAAAGACGTCGTCCTCGTCGACGAAGGACATCTCGACGTCGAGCTGGGTGAACTCGGGCTGGCGGTCGGCACGCAGATCCTCGTCGCGCATGCAGTGGGCGAGCTGGAAATACCGGTCGAAGCCGGCGACCATGGAGAGCTGCTTGTAGAGCTGCGGTGATTGCGGGAGCGCGTAGAAGCTGCCTGGAGACAGGCGGCTCGGGACCAGGTAGTCACGCGCGCCCTCGGGCGTGGCCCGGATCATCATCGGTGTCTCGATCTCGAGAAACCCGATCTCGCTCATGGCGCGCCGGAGTTCGGTGCAGAAGCGTGCGCGAGCGCGCAGGTTGCGTTGCAGGCGAACCCGGCGCAGATCGAGGTAGCGATGGCGCAGGCGCAGCTGCTCATCCACCTCGGAGTCCTCGTTGACCGGGAACGGCGGTGTCTTGGCGACGGCGAGCACGGTGCAGGCGCTCGCGCGCAACTCGACGTCGCCGGTCTCCCGTTTGGGATTCACGTTCTCGGGCGCGCGCATTCGCAGCTCGCCCTCGAAGCGGAGCACCCACTCGAGCCGGGCCTCGCGTGCGGCGCGGTGTGCCTCCGGCGCGTCATTGGGATCGATGACCACCTGGAGGATGCCGGTGTGGTCACGGAGGTCGATGAAGATGAGACCGCCGTGGTCGCGTCGCCGGTCGACCCAGCCGAACACGGTCGCCTGCGCACCCGAGTCGGCAGCTCGCGGCGTCCCGCAGTAGGTACGGACAGTGCTCACGAGTGTCCTCCGAGAATGCGGGTCACGGTCGAGGCCGACTCTGCGACCGGGACGGTCTGCTGGCTGCGGCCGTCGAGGTCTCGGACCACGACACTGTCCGCGGCCACTTCGTTCTCGCCAATGATGACGGCAACGCGTGCGCCGATGCGGCCGGCGGCGCGCAGTTTCCGGTCGAGCCTTCGATCCGCGACGTCGAGGACGGTGCGCGCCCCGGCATTCCGGAGGAGTCGCGCCATCGCGCCGGCAGCCTCCGCCTGGCCGGACTCCACCGAGCAGACCAGCACCTCGGCGGCGGCGCCGGCGTCCGGAACCGTGCCGAGCGCCCGTGCGACCATCAGGGTTCGCTCGACGCCGAGCGCATAACCGGTGGCCGCCGCCGCCGGGAATCCGAGCAACCCGGCAAGACCGTCGTATCGGCCTCCCCCACCCAGCGAGCTCTGCGCGCCCTGCAGCGCGTCGTGCCAGAACTCGAAGACCGTGTCGCTGTAGTAGTCGAGCCCGCGAACGAGACGGTCGTTGCGTGTCGCGTCGATGCCCGCCGCCTCGAGGTCGCGCATCACGGCGGTGAAGTGGTCGCGGCTCGCGGGGTCGAGTGAGTCCCACAGCACGGGGGCGCCCTGGACGAGTGCCGCGTCGCGCTTGCAATCGAGCAGGCGGAGCGGGTTGGTGTGCAGGCGGCGTCGGCAGTCGTCGCAGAGCGCCGCCTGCAGCGGCGTGTAGTAGCCGACCAGCGCCGCGCGATATCGGGCCCGGTCCTCTGGACTCCCGAGGGAGTTCACCTGGAGGTGGATTCCGGTGATCCCGAGCGCGGCGTAGAAGCGCCATGCGATCTCGATGATCTCGGTGTCGAGTGCCGGTGAGCCCTCCCCGATGCACTCGATGCCCACCTGCGTGAACTGATGCTGGCGACCCGCCTGAGGGCGCTCGGCGCGGAAGAACGGGCCCGCGTAGTGCACCCGCACCGGCCGGATCTCCTGGTCGAGATGCGCTCCGAGCACCGCCCGGAGGGCTCCGGCGGTGCCCTCCGGCCGGAGCGTGAGCGACCGACCGCCGCGATCCTCGAACGTGAACATCTGCTTCTCGACGATGTCCGTCTCGGTGCCGACGCCCCGGCTGAACAGCTCCGTCGCCTCGATGATCGGCGTCTCGATGGCGCGGTAGCCGAACGATTCCGCGACCGCCCGATGGGCGTCGAGCAGCCACCGCCGGGCGGCAAACTCGTCCGGCAGGATGTCGTGGGTGCCTTTTGGCGCGGCGATCTCGGGCATTGGCGTCCGAGTGTACGGGCTCGCGGCGACAGCGCCCTGTGGAGGCGGCCTTCAGCGGGGCCATCCGTAGAACCGCCTGGCGTTGGCTGGGTCTCCAAAGGAGAGGGTGGGTACGAAGTCGGCCGGGAGGCCGTTCACGGCTCTGAGAGTGCGTTCGCAGCCCTCTGCGAGCGCTCGCGGTCCGGACCGTCCATCGGGGCGCAGCGAGGCAATCGCCATGAGCATCGAGGCTCGGCGGCCAACGGCGATCAGGACGCTGCATCCCAGCGCGGTGACCACGAGTGGGTCGTATTCGGCTCCCTTGACTGCGATCGACAGCGACCCGTTCGTCTCGGACTCAAGCAACTCCGATGCAGCGTGTTCCAGGAGACGGATGCGTGCGCGCCGGTCCATGAGCGCACGGTGCTCCGGGGATGCGACAGACGGCTGTCGCGGGAGGAACGCGCTGCGCCGTGGCGCGCACCTGATGTCCATGACCGCCATACGTCCACGACCGAGGACGGCTGTCGTCTTGATGGTCGAGCGTCCGCGAACGCTGTCCGGCACCGAATGCAACGAACATATGTTCTATACTACAGGAATGTGTAATGCCGGGATCGCAGCCACCCCGCTCGAGTCCCTGCTCGAGGCGATCCGCGGCTTCCTCGAGGTGCCGGCGCCGGCGCTGACCCCGGCAGCGCTCGGGGAACACCTCATCCGGCTCCGGCACGGCATCGATCTGCTCGAGCTCGGCTTTGCGTCGGATGCCGCGTCCTTCGCGGGGACCGACGAGTACGACGCCCAGGGCTCGGTCTCGCCGATCGATTGGATCCGGCATCACTGCCACATGACCGGGCATGCCGCCGCGACGGCGGTTGCATCGGGTGCGCAGCTGGGCCGGTTGCCGGCGAGCGTCGCCGCCCTGGACTCTGGGGACATCGGCTTCGCCCACTTCGCGCTCCTGGCCCGGACCGCGCGCGCCCTGAGCGCGACGCTGGGCGCGGCTCCGGTCGATGTTCCCCTTTCCGGCGACGCCTCGGGGGTTGCCGCCCGGCTGATCCGTCCGGTCTCGCCATGCCGGCCAGCCCCAGCCCCTTCGACGAGCGCCCCCTCCTGGAGCTGGCGCGCGAACACTCGGTTGGGCGCTTCAGCCACGACTGCACCCATGCCCGCCACGCCGCTGACGCCGCCGCGGTCCTCGCCGAGCAGGTGAGCGCCGCCGAGCGCAACCGCTGGGAGCTCATTCCCTGCGAGGGCGGCTTCCTGGCGCTGCGTGGCTACTTCGACCCCATCGCCGCGGCCACCCTCAAGACCGCCGTGCTCCCCCTGGCCCGCCCGGCGGGGTCGGCGACGATCGGCCGCTGCCACGGCGCATCGCCGACGCGCTCGTCGAGATCGCCCACCATGCCCTCGACCTCGGGGCGATCCCCAGCACCGGTGGGGCGAGCACCCACCTCCAGCTCACCGCCTCGGTGGAGACTGTGATGGGTCTGAAGGGCGCATCCGGGGCGATCTCGAGTTCGGCGGCCCGGTGCCCGCCGCCACCGTGCAGCGTCTCGCCTGTGATGCCCGGGTGCGGCGTGTCCTCCTCGGCCCCAGCTCGGCCGTGATCGACGTCGGCCGGGCGCTCCGCATACCGAGTTCGGCGGCGCGGGCGGCGCTGCGGGCTCGGTCGGGGGGCTGTCAGTGGCCGGGCTGCGATCGTCCGGTGGCGTTCACCAACGCCCACCATCTGGTGCACTGGGCTCACGGTGGCGGCACCGACCTGGAGAACCTCGTCCATCGCTGATACGACCCCTTCGAGAGTCGCCGAGCGGCTTAGTCGGCGTTGACCGCCCGCGCTTAGAGTTCAGGCCGCGCGCCGGCGGACCAACCACACGGCGGCGGCGATGAGGATCAGGGAGAGCGCGAGCAGCCAGCAGCCTTCGATCCACTGAAACGGCCAGAACCGACTTGCGGGTTGTAAAGTCGTCAATTGCGTATAGCCGTGCTGGATGAGGTACTCCACGGGGTCGAAGTTGACTGGAGTCGAGGGCCCGGGTGAGAACACTTCGGGCGTCACCGCCTGTACGTCGACCCGACCGAGGGTCTGGTTGATCATGTCGAGGTTCGCCGGATTGCCGCCCCGGAACCACCCCTGGTTGATCACCCATGCGCCGGCAGGAATGGTGGGGTTGCTGTCGACCACCGGCGCGTTGTAGTGCGAGCGCAGGAATAGTCCGGTCACGAAGGCAAGCCCGGCCCACACGGCGAGGGTGGCGAATATTGCGGGGATGACTCGGCGGATGAGAACGCCGGCCAGGACGCCAATCGCGAAGGCGGCCAGCGTCCAAGCGGCGAGCGCAACCCCGAGTAAGTCGAACTGGGTGGGATACAGCGGGCCGTTGTTGTCGCCCGCCCCGAAGATCGGCTGCATGTACCAAGAGACGAGCACGCTGAACGCTCCGGCCGCGACCGTCACCGCGATCGCGAGCGGTACCAGCTTGGCGACGGTCCAGCGCGCCCGCCCGAAGCCCTGAGTCCACGCATAGCGGAAGGTGCCAGTCTCGAGTTCCCTGGCGAGCACCGGTGCGCCGGCGAACGCCCCGATGAGCGCCGGAATCACCTGCAACAGGCCGGCGGTGACCCCCACGCCGGGCGCGTAGGCACCCAAGAAATTATTGGCTACCTGCTGGCAGACATCTGAACCGGCCGGACGGCAGGCAGTCACGGCGGCGTAGGCCTGATGCATCTGAAACCCAGTGATCAGCAGGTACACGGCCGCCACGCCGAAGACGGCGACGACACCGGCCACCGTCAGCCGGTGCTGCCGCCAGGTGACCCAGGCCATCCTCCGCCACGGCAGAGGCCGCAGGCTCGCGTCGCGTCCCGCCCGCGTGGGCATGGTCACCGCGCTCAATTCCTCACCTCCAAGGGTTGAACGACCGCGCGCGCGGGGCCAGGCAACGCCGCCGCAGCGGGGTCGCGCATATAAGCTAGGGTCAGTTCTTCGAGGCTCACCGGGTGGGCCTCCCAGCCCGACGGAACCGGCTCGGTCGTTCCGTTGGTCCTGACAAGCAGATGGGCCTGGGCCTCACCACGCCGAACGTGCACGACGTTCAGTCGCTTGATGTACTCGCCGGCTTCGGCGGCGGGGCCAGTGAGCACGCGGTGACAGGCGAGCAGGTCGTCGACCTCGCCCGCAATCTGGACGCTGCCGCCCGATAGCAGGACGAGGTAATCGGCCACCCGCTCCAGTTCGGCCAGCACGTGCGAGGACAGCAGCACCGACACACCGTCGTCGGCAATCGCGGTCATGACGGTGGCCATGAAGTCGTGTCGAGCGAGCGGGTCGAGCATGGCCATCGGCTCGTCCAGCACAAGCAGCTGGGGCCGTCTGGCGAGCGCCAACGTCAGGGCGAGCTGCGCCTGCTGCCCGCCGGACATCTTACCGGCCCTGCGTTCCAGCGGGATGTCCAGATCGCCGAGCCGAGCCTTGGCGTACCGCTCGTCGAAACGGCGGTTCAGGTTACGGGTCATGTGCAGCAGGTCTGCAGCGGAGATGTTCTTGTACAGCGGTGTGTCCTGGGCGACAAAGGCGATGCCGTCCAGCGCAGCCGGCGATCCGGCGGGCATCCCGCCGAGGACGGTGACGACGCCCGTGGTCCGAGTTGCCAGGCCGACAGTGAGGTTCAGCAGCGTGGTCTTGCCGGCACCGTTCGGCCCGACGAGGGCAGCCACGTGCCCGGCTGGGATCGCGAGGGTGCAGTCGCGTAGCGCCCAGGTGTTTCCGTAGCGCTTGCCGAGGCCGTTGGATTCGACGACGTTCATGCGACGCCCTCCGAATCGCGGCTTGCGGCGCCGCGCTGATTCCGAAAATCTCGCAGGGCGCTCGTGAACAGAGCGACGATCCCATCCTCGTCCAGTCCCGCTGTGTCGGCGGTGGCGAGCCAGGTGAGCAGTGAGCTGCGAAGACGGGTCAACTCGGGCAGCGTGGCTTGGCTGAGCGTGGCCTTCACGAACGTCCCCTGACCGGGATGTCCGGCCGCCAGGCCCTTGATCTCGAGCTCGCGGTAGGCCTTGAGCACCGTGTTCGGGTTGATGGCCAGTAAGGCGACGACGTCCCGGACCTTGGGTAGCTGGTCGCCGGTATTCAGATACCCGATCCTCAGCGCGTGCTCGACCTGTTGGACTAACTGAAGATAGGTCGGGATGCCGGACGCGTGGTCGAGGCGGAATTCGATCGGTGACGCCGCTCCGGACGAGTCCGCAGCGCTGGATCCTTTACCTACTGTCATAGGACAACGATACAGCAAGGCGGCGCCCGTATCAACCCGAACGTTCTTGCGCGCTCACGCACTGGATATCGTGTAGACCACCCTGGGCAACCTCGTCCATCGCTGATACATCCCCCTGGTCACGGCGCAGTGAGCGGAGCCTCCGCCTGAAACAGCGGCGCAATTCGGCGCTTCGCGAAATGGAGGGAGCCCGGCCGGGGAACCCCGACCGGGCTGGTCCCGCACGCCGGTGACCGTTTCCGGGCCACCCGCGGCGTGTCGTGTGCCGGCTAACTCGCCATTTGGGCGGCGAGGATTCGTCTCGCGGGCTTACGGCCTTCACGCCGATCACGAGCAGAGAGACGACCATCCAGGGCTCAGCGATTGCAGGCACGACGCTGGTGAAGGTGTGAATCTGCTTGTCAAGGCCGGGGATCAAGAAGGCCGCGAGCATGTCGACCATGTAGGGACGCTGGCCACTACCAGCACGATGCCCAGCGCCTTGGGGAACCACCCTGATACCGGCAGGCGAGAACAGCGTTCTTGCTGACCATGATGGTGGAAGTCAAACGCGCCACGGGGGAGAACGTCGTCGCTCCCCACGGCCGCATAGTTGTGACCACCGGCTCTACCGCGCCATACAGGCAAGACCTACGCTCGATGAAGAGATGCTACCCGTCGCTATCTCCGTTGACGGCCTGCGGAAGTCATATGCCGGCGTAGACGCTCTGCGCGGCATCAGCTTCACCGTTGCCAGCGGAGCGATCTTCGCGTTGCTCGGGCCAAACGGGGCCGGCAAGACCACCACTGTCGAGATACTCGAGGGCCACCGCAGGCGCAACGCCGGCAATGTCTCGGTACTCGGCTTGGATCCTGAGCATGGAGGCAGAGACCTTCGGGGACGCATCGGCATTGTTCTGCAGTCGGCCGGATTTGATCGCGAACTGACGGTGAGCGAGATCCTCCGCCTGTATGGAGACTTCTATGCACAGCCGCGCCCTGTTGATGAGGTCATCGATATCGTGGGCTTGGACGAGAAGCGTTCGGCTCGCACCAAGACACTCTCGGGCGGCCAGCGCCGCCGGCTCGATCTCGCGCTTGCCCTGATCGGCGACCCCGATCTCATCTTCCTCGACGAGCCCACAACGGGGTTCGACCCGAACGCGCGGAGGCGCTCGTGGGAGGCGATCGAGCGCCTCAAGGCGTTGGGCAAGACCATCGTGCTGACGAGCCACTACCTCGACGAGGTTCAGCGGCTCGCTGGCTGGGTCGTGGTGATCGCCGACGGAGAGGTCGTCGCCGAAGGACCACCGTCCTCGCTTGGCGGTCGAGATGTCTCTGACGCGGAGGTCGTCTTCCGCCTCTCGGACAGATTGTGCTGGAGCGACATCCCCGAGGCGGTACGGCACCTCGCGTCCGAAAAAGATGGAGCCGTGGTCATCCACACGACCACGCCGACGCAAGTGCTCTACGACCTGACCGCGTGGGCGGTCTCCCGCGGCTGCGAGTTGCCCGCGCTTCGCGTGGTGCGACCGTCACTCGAGGATGTCTACCTCGAACTCACAAAGGACGCCGCTGAACAGCCATGAGCACCGCAACCGCGACACCCCCACAGCGCCGTCCTTCATACGCGCGCCTTGTTGTCGGTCAGGTCGGATACCAAACCCTGTTGCTTGTCAGATCTCCCGCCGGCGCATTCTTCGCGCTCGTCATGCCGGTCATGATCCTCGTGGCCCTCGAATTCCTGAACGGTCAGCAATCGCTCACCGGTGTGAGCGCTGCCCAGTTCTTCACCGCGGCGATGATCGCCTTCGCCGTGATGAATGCCGGGTATATCACGACCATCACGGGGACAGTGATCGCACGTGACGATGGGATCCTCAAGCGCCTGCGCGGCACGCCCCTTCCTCCATCCGCGTACTTCGCCGGAAGGGTCGGTGCTGCCGCCCTCACGACAGCGGTCTCAGTGGTTGTCGTTATGCTGGTCGGCCTGGCTTTCTACAGGATCGACGTCGACGCAAACCTGATTGGTGTGACGTCCCTCACGGTCCTTGTCGGCGTGCTCTGCTTCAGCTCGGTGGGGTTGGCGGCGACCGTGCTGGTGGGGAGCACTGACGTGGCGCTCCCCATGGCCTACGGTTCGCTGCTTCCGTTGTGCTTCGTTTCGGACGTCTTCCTTCCGGCCGGAGGCGCTCTCGGATGGCTGTCGACCGCCGCGTCGGTCTTCCCGGTCAAACATCTTGCTGACGCGCTCGAGAACGCCTTCGTCGCGACGCATGGGCACGCGTCGCTGACTGGAACCGATCTACTTGTGATGGTCGGCTGGGCAACCGGGGCGTTGGTTGTCACTTTCCTCTTCTTCCAGTGGGAGCCCCGCCCCTCCGGGCCTGGCATCCGGGGTCGCCTGGGTAAGCTGCTCAACGACGTTGCAGGCCGGCTGGCGAACATACAACGGGCATCGGATCACCGACGTTGACGAGCCTTCCAGGGGTTCGTCAGGGGAAGAACATGACCGGTACGATCATCGTCAACGGAGCCGCTCAAGAGAGCGGGGCCACGGCCGATCTCCGACCGCTCGACTGGCTGCGCGACACGCTCGGATTGACCGGTGCGAAGTACGGCTGCGGCGAAGCCGCATGACCGGTTCCCGGCCCCGACAGCTGCGCCTGACCCTGCTCGGCGTGGGCGCGATGAACTCACCGCGCTACGCCCCGGCCGGTCTCCTGCTCGAATACGGTGATGCGCGCGTGATGTTCGACGGCGGACCGGGCGCCGAACCGGGCGCGCCTCTCGAAGCATGGCTGGTCACCGATGCGCGAGCCGAATTACGAGCCGCCATCCGCCGCAGTGGGCGGGCACGAGGGGTCGAACCGGGGGTGCGGACGCTCGTGACGGACGGAGTACGCGTCGAGCCATATCCAGTGGTGCACACCTCACACCCGACGTACGGATACCTCATCGAGGGATGCGGTCGTCGTGCCGCCTGGGCGCCCGAGTTCCTCACGTTTCCCGATTGGGCAGCCGGCGTCGACCTCCTGTTCGCCGACGCCGCGGGATGGAGGACGCCAATCCGCTTTGCGCGGGGTACCGGCGGGCATGCAGCAGCACTGGATGTGTCCGCAGAGGCGCGACGGCTCGGAGTGCAGCGACTGGTCTTCGCCCATCTGGGGCGGCCGACGCTGCGCGCCATCGACGCGGGGCTCACCCCACCCTTCGGCGAATTCGGCCGTGAGGGAGGGGTGTTCCTGCTGCGCCAGGCGCGAGCCGCCGCGACGCCGCACGCGCGGACGCCGGGTCATGGCATGCTGCCGCACACCGCAGACCTCATCATCGAAGCCTGGGGTCCCTCGCGCAACAAATGCATCGAGCAAGCAGCGCTTGGATTGGTCGAATCCTTCATCGATATGCACTCGGCGGTCGCTGCCGAATCCGTCATCACCGACATTCCCGCGATGGACAATGTTGAGTTGCTGATCACCGTTCTCGAGGAGGTGATCTATGTGGTTGACGCCAAGGGGATGGTCCCGATTGCAGCGTCCCTGCGAGAGAACCGCACGGGTGGATTCCGCGCCGTCTTCGCTGTCATCCCACTTGATGACGTCACGAGCATCGGGCCGGTGCCCAAGGCGATTACCCGACATGCCATGCATTTCGGTGAGGACGACGGCGGCTGGTCGTGCCACGTCCTCGTCGACGTGTAGCAGGTCGCGCCGGCTATCCCTTCACCACCCCGATGGGCACCAGCCGCGCGACCCGCTGCGCGAGGCCGGCGCGCTCGCACGTGAGCACCACCTCATCGATGTCCTTGTAGGCGAAGGGCGCCTCCTCCGCCAACCCTCGCAGCGAGCCGGCGCGCACGGTGACCCCGGCGGTCTCCAGCTCGCGCCGAAGCGCCGCTCCGCTGATGCGGCGGAGGGCTTCGTGGCGGCTCATGGCGCGCCCGGCGCCGTGGCATGTCGAGTTGAACGCACCTCCATGGGCGACTCCGCGCAGCACGTACGATGCGGTGCCCATCGATCCCGGCACCAGCACCGGCTGACCAGTTGCGGCAAGGTCCCGAGGCAGAGCGGGATGGCCGGGGGGGAGCGCGAGGGTTGCTCCCTTGCGATGCACACAGAGCGCACGTTCCGTGCCGTCGACCACGTGATGCTCCAGTTTCGCGAGGTTGTGGGAAACGTCGTAGAGAAGCTGGATATCCGGCGAGCCGGCGATGCGCTGAAAGGCGCGGCGAACCGCGACACTCAGCAACTGGCGGTTGGCCCTACCGAAGTTGGCCGCCGCCGCCATCGCGCCCAGGTACGCCTCCCCCTCCGGGCTCCGCACCGGGACACACGCGAGCTGCTCGTCGGGAACCGCGATCCCGTAGCGGCGCATCGCCGGGCCCATGAAGCGAACGTGGTCGCTGCAGACCTGATGGCCGAGCCCACGAGAGCCGCAATGGATCATCACGCACACCTGTCCCGGGGTCAGGCCGAACGCAGCGGCCGCAGTGGTGTCATAGATCGCGTCGACCGCCTGCACCTCGAGGAAGTGGTTGCCCGAGCCCAGGCTGCCAACCTGAACTCTGCCGCGCTCTTTGGCGCGGACACTGACGGCTTCGGGGTCGGCGCCTTCGAGCCGACCGTGGTCCTCGCAGCGGTCGAGATCGCGCGGTACGCCGAAGCCGCGCTCGACCGCGTACTCAGAGCCACCCGTGAGCACGGCATCGAGTTCCTTGACGGTGTTGACGTGCCAGACGCCCCCCGGGCCGGCACCGTGAGGGACGTCGCCCATCAGCCGATCCATCAGACGGGGCAGGACCCGGGTGATCTCCACACGTTGCAGCGTGGTGGCGAGGAGGCGGACCCCGCAGGAAATGTCGAAGCCCACGCCACCTGGGGAGATGACTCCCCCGGCGGCGACGTCAGTCGCGGCGACCCCGCCTATGGGAAAACCGTATCCCCAGTGGACGTCGGGCATTGCATAGCTCGCTTCCACGATGCCCGGAAGGGTCGCCACATTGACGACCTGGTCGAGGCAGCGGTCAGTGCCGAGGTCCGGAAGCAGCGCGCGTGACACGTAGATGATGCCGGGCACCCGCATGCCGTTTCTCGGCTCGATGCGCCAGCGCTCCGGCGTCTCCTCGACGAGTTCGACGGTGGCCGTCCTCGACGCGATCACCGAGGCGGTGTCTCAGTTGTCGTCGGCCGGACGATCGTGAAAGGCCAGTGCGTACGCAGGCGCGACGAGCTTGACTCTTCGGTGGTCTCCGTCGTGGACGACGATGAAGTCTCGCGCGTCAGCGGCCGGGCTGCCGAATCGAACCAGCACGTTGGCGCCCGTCGCAGCCATGTCCACCGTTCCTGAGCCATCCGGGGCGATGAGGACTGCGTCGCGCGCTGGCACCTCGATCTTCTGGATGCCGGGGCGGTCACGGGAGGTAATTGTCAATGTCGTCATGTATGGCCTCCAGTTACAGCGAGCGGTGGTTTCTGCACTATGGCCCATTCTGCGACGGCATCCGGGAAGACATCAGAGGCGAAGGTCACAACCGCAGGAGCTCAAGGCATCCTGCCTCTTACTATCCAAACCTTCGGGGCGTGGCTTGCACGTTCCGCTCCGTTGGGCCGGGTGTCAGTGCTCACCAACCGGCGGATAGGGCGAAGGTCGGCGGAGGTGCAGGCCAAAAGCCTCTGGAGAGCCCTCCTCAGGCGCTTAAGACTGGATTCGTCGCCCGCAAACGCTCGCGGGCGAACGGCCGGATTCAAGACCGGAGGTTGACGATGAGCGGACAGAGTGACAAGGTTGCCGGCAAGGTCAAGGAGCTCAGCGGCAAGGTCACCGGTGACAAGGACCTCGAAGCGGAGGGTAAGGCCCAGCGTCTCGTGGGCAAGGTCGAACAGGCTGGCGAAGATGCCCGGGGACTCGGTCCGCGGCGCGGCCCGCGCCCTCAAGAGAACAGCCCGCGCCGTCAAGACGAATGAACCAGCAGTGAGGCCCGACGGCGCCCTGTGGTTCACGAACTCTGACAGCCAAATCACGGCCAGATACTCGATCGGGCGGATCACCACGGCCGGAGCGGTCACCAGCTACACCGCCAACGGCATCACCAATCCGATCGGGATCACGACTGGATCCAACGGGGCTTTGTGGTTCACCAACAGCGGCAACTCGATTGGGCAGGTCACTACCCCCGTCACCCCAAGGATCATCAGCGTCAACCCGAAGTCGGGCGCGGTGGGAAGTACGGTGACCATCACCGGCCGGAATCTGGCCGGTGCCACCCAAGTCGCCTTCAATGGCGCCCCCGCCACAATCGTGTCTGACACCGGCACAAAGATCGTCGTCACTGTGCCGGCCGGTGCCACCAAAGGCCACGTCACGGTCATGACCCGAGCAGGAACGGCGACCAGCAACGGTAGGTTCAGGGTGACGTAGTTGGCCTCAGCCGAGTCGCTGAGGGCGCCCCATCCGGAGGGCGCATAGCGCAACTCCTCCCGCGCGTCGCAACGCAGTCGAGCGAGAAGAACTCCCATCTCAACCCGCATTCATGGATTGAACGGGCACCACCTGGTGCACTGCGGCCACGGCAGCGGGCCGATGTGGACAACCTCATCCATCGCTGATATATCTCGTGGCGGGGCCAGAATCGCATGGACACTGACCTCGACGGGGAAACCGGCGCTCCGCTATCCAGCGGTTACTGATGGTATTAGTGACCGGCCCTCGTGCTTCGCCTTCGAGCGGTGATTGGGATCCGAAGGCAGTGACGGGGACCACCTGGTGCCTTGGGACCACGGAGGCAGCACCGACGTGGACAATCTCGTCCGTCGTTAATACAACCCCATCCGCAGGACTGCACCCCGTCGCACCGCACCGAGAAACGCCTCAGCGTCGGTGTGCTCGGCGTGCTGCCGGGCGACCCTCAGGCAGCTGCGCGTGCGAGCCCATCCGCGATGCGTTCGGAGAGGCGCAGAGCCGAACTCATCATGCTCCGCGAATTGTGGCCTCGCTCCTCGTTATCCGGACTGCCCAATGACCGCATACGGCGGTGTCCTTCGGCACTGTGCGCGCGACTCGTCGGCTCCTACCGTGGAATCCGTAACGAACTAGGGGGCGCCATGGGGCGTGAGGTGACGAGATGTCGGTTTCAATGCGCGCAAGCGGGACGTCGGGGCGGATGGACATGGGCAGGCTACGCGGACGGCACCGTGTGATGGGGAGCGAGGCCCGACCCGTCGAGGGACGGGATCCGGCGGTGAGGCGCCGCCCGCTGATTCGACGTCTGGCGGGATTGACCGCTGTCCTGGTGGGAGTGCCCGTCCTGACCCTTGGCTTGACTGGCGCCACCGCGTCTGCCTCGGGGGCTGGTCAGGTGACGATCTACGCGGGCATCAGCGCCCCGTACGGGATCACGGCCGGACCCGACGGAGCTCTGTGGTTCACGAACTCTGGCAACGACTCGATCGGGCGGATCACCACCACCGGATCGATCACCACCTACACGGGCGCCGGCATCAGCTATCCGTATGGGATCACCGCCGGTCCCGATGGGGCCCTGTGGTTCACCAACAGTGGCAACAACTCGATCGGACGGATCACCATCACCGGATCGGTCACCAACTACACCGGCGGCGGCATGAGTTACCCGTACGGGATCACCGCCGGGCCCGACGGGGCCCTTTGGTTCACGAACTATGGGAATGCCTCGATCGGGCGGATCACCACCGCAGGCGCGGTCACCAACTACACCGGCACCGCCATCAGCGACCCGGAAGGGATCACGACCGGGTCTGACGGGGCCTTGTGGTTCACCAATAAAGATCCGAGCTCGATCGGGCGGATCACCACCGCAGGCGCGGTGACCACCTACACCGGCGTTGGCGTCAACTTCTCGTACGGGATCACGGCCGGGCCTGACGGGGCCCTGTGGTTCGTCAACGGCGGCAACGACTCGATCGGGCGGATCACCACCGCAGGCGCGGTTACCAACTACTCCGGTACCGGCATCGGCGAGCCGGAGGGGATCACGACCGGGCCCGACGGCGCCTTGTGGTTCACCAACCATGGCGGTAATTCGATTGGGCGGATCAGCACCGCCGGGAAGGCGACGAGCTACACGGGCACCGGCATCAACGACCCGCTGGGGATCGCACCCGGCCCCGACCGTGCTCTGTGGTTCACGAACGACACCGGCAACTCGATCGGCCGGATCACCACGGCGGGGGCGGTCACCAACTACACCAGCGCGAGCATCAGCCGCCCGGACGGAATCACGGCCGGGCCCGACGGGGCCCTGTGGTTCACCAACTCCGGTAACGCTTCTATCGGGCGTATCACCACTGGCGGTGTGGTCACCTCGTTCACTGGCACGGGCATCAGCGGCCCGGTTGGGATCGCAGCCGGGCCCGACGGAGCCCTGTGGTTCACCAACCAAGGCAACAACTCGATCGGGAGGATCACGACCGCCGGAATGGTCACCACCTACACCGGCACCGGCATCGATGAACCGCGGGGGATCACGACCGGCCCCGACGGGGCCCTGTGGTTCACCAACCAGTATCCGAGCTCGATCGGGCGGATCACCACCGCCGGGGCGGTCACCAACTTCACCGGCAAGGTCATCAGCGAGCCCGAGGGGATCACCGCAGGCAGCGACGGGGCCCTGTGGTTCACCAATGACAACAAGTCGTCGATCGGGCGCATCAGCACCGCCGGGGCGATCACGCGCTTCCGGGCCCCCGCAATCATCCGCCCAATCGGGATCACGGCTGGACCCGATGGGGCCGTGTGGTTCGCGAACGAGGGCAGCAACTCGATCGGGCGCATCACGACCACCGTCACCCCGGAGATCACAAGCCTGACCCCCAGGTCGGGAGGGGTGGGAACCGCGGTGACCATCACCGGCCGCAACCTCTCTGGAGCCATCGGGGTCGCCTTCCACGGCACCCCGGCCACCATCGTGTCTGACACCGCAACGAAGATCGTCGCCAGGGTGCCCGCCGGTGCTACTACCGGCTACGTCTCGGTCACCACTCGCGCAGGAACAGCGATCAGCGACGGGAAGTTCAGAGTGACGTAGCAGCCCGTCCGACGAGTCCCTCGGAGCATCGCAACCGGAGCCCGCGTGAGGGGACGTCGATTCCATGCCCCGCAAACTGCAGTCGCCGACGCTGACCTCGTCGTGGGAAAGAGCTTCGTTGCGGATCGGCGGGGACACCGACCTCCGCAACCTCGTCCTTCGTTAATACAACCCCATCGGGGGCGCTACAGTGGTCGTGCCGCGCCGAGACTCGCTTCAGCGTCGGTCTGCTCGGCGTGCTGCTGGGCGACTGTCAGGCAACGACGCGACGCGTTGGGCGAGGCGCGGAGCCGAACTTCCGCGCTCGGCAAACCGGGGTCCTCGCTCCGCCGTGTCCGAAGGGCCCAATGACCGCATGCCGCGTTGTCCTTCGGCACTGGGCGCGCGACTCGTCGGGCTCCTACCGTGGACCGTGAAGTACGGGGATCCCTGCCGGGCGGAGGTATGACGTCATGGCGCTTTCAATTCGCGTTCATCGGTCGCACAGGTTCCTTGGTGCACACTCGCGCGGGGTGGGCTTGCGGGCCGCCTCGACGGCGGTGACGCTCCTGTGCTTCGCTGGCTTCTCTGGCCCGGTGGCCGCCATGTCGTCCGCCTCTCCCGGCTCGGCCGTGCAGGCTTCGCAGTGGCCGCAGTATGGCTACGGGCCGGCGCGCGTCTGGTTCAACCCGCGCGAGACGGTGCTGGGTTCAGGCAACATCGCGCGGCTCGCCCCTCGCTTTGATGTCGCCCTGCCGAGCGAGGTCACGGGCGACGCTCTTGGCGGTGGCCTGCGCTATGTCTGCACCGAGGGCCTGTTGCGGGCAGTGAACGCGTCCACTGGCGCGCTCGTGTGGCAGGTGAACTCGCCAAGTTGGGCAGGCTGCAATCTTACCTACGACGGCGGGAAACTGCTCGTGTTCTGGAACGCAGAGCTTGTCGCCTACAAGGCCTCGACAGGAGGAGTGCAATGGGCGACGTCGTTTGGCTCGGCCAATACTGAGAGCGTCGCTGTCCGCAACGGTCTCGTGTACGTCGAGCGCCAGTCCGAAACCAATCCCGACTGGTGGACCAACTACCTAGACGCCTTTGACGAGGCCACCGGCGCGCATCGCTGGAGTTCGTCCTGGCAAGCAGGAGACGAAGCCGGCTTCGCCCTCGCCGTGACCGCGACGGCATTGGTGACCGACGGTGCCCCCGCTGCCAAGCCGCATACGCACGTGCAGCTGGTTGTCCGGAATCCGCTGACCGGCACTATCACCTGGACGAAGAGCATCCCCGTGGCTGGTACCGCTGAGTTTGGCTGGACAATCGCGGCTCTCTCCATCCAGGGCAACATCGCCTACGCAACGGTCTATGGGCATGGATCTGCGCTCGTGGCCGTCGACCTAGGCTCGCGGAGCGTGCGGTTCCAGTTGAGCGACGGGGGTACCTTGGGAACTGCGGCCTTTGCGTATGGGCGCATGTACATCAGCGACTGGGGGGCGGTGCCGAAGGTCATCGCCGTTGACGCGTCGACGGGGCAGAGCGAGTGGCGAGTCACCTACTCGACCTCGGCGACTCCGGACCACGTCGTCGTCGCCAACGGCGTTGTTTACGAACTGTTCCAGTCGACCGGGTCGACGCTCATGGCCTGGCAGGCAGACACGGGGGATCAACTCCTTGCACTTTCACTCCCATCCGTGGGAAATGGGTTCTTCGTCGCCGCCGGACGTGTCAACTTCGTTGGCGGTGCCGACATATGGTCCTTTGGGGTCTGAGCAGTAATCGAGCGAGTGCCGCGATGTCGATTTTGATGGCTTCAGGGACAGGTGCGGCGCCGCACCCACGACTACGTTCGCCACGGCACCGCCACCTGCCCGATGGTTTGCAAGACGCAGTTGGATGGCCAACCTGGTCTTGCTATGCCATCGCCATCACTGGATGATCCATGAGGGCGGCTGGCAGCTGGCCCGGGTCGAACACGGGCGGATGCTGGCGATCGCGCCCTCGCAGCGCCATCGCTCATGGACCCGTGCGCCCGCCGCGGCTGGCGACGGGTAGGAGCCCAGGCACCCTGGGATATCTCCGCGCGCCACGCAGTCCTGGTCCTCCGGAGCGCAGCAAGACAGTCAGTGAGGAGCGTCTCGCGCCGCGTGTCGCCGCACCTCAAGGGCTACGTCTGACCCCTCAGCACGTGGCGTCGGACCCACTGGCTACCTGCCACGTGCCATCGCGTCCACGCCAGACCTCGAGGGTAAATGAGCCTGCACGCACGGATGTCGACGATCCCGAACTTCCAATGACAGTCCAGCCGTTCGCTGGTAGGTCGGACCACACTCCGCCGTGCGCTGCGAACCATCGCGCTGCCGCGATGGGTGACTTCTCTCCGCCAGTGTCCTTGACCAGAGAGAGGCTGAATGCGCGGTATCGAAAGCACGGGGCGGACGATCCGGACGGATCCGTCTTGATACCCACCTGAGCCCCGCACGCGTCTATTCCAACGAGAATCACCAGCCCACAGAGCAGCCCACGGGTGAATGCCACACCGGTGAAACGCGGTTGTCCCCGAGGGGTTCCCGGAATCGCGCGGCGCACGCTTGGATCCGCGTCCCATGGTGGCGTCAGACCAGACGCCGGTGCAGCCAACGCTCGCCGGGCCAGCGGAGACGGCGGGCTGTCCGATGAGTGTCCCACCGCGCTGCACTATCACCTCGAGATCTCCGGACCATTGCTGCTGCAGCAATAGATGGCGATGATCCGGAGCTCTGACGGTGACGAGCCACGGCTGGCTCGGTGATGAGTTGACCTCGACGTCTCGGGACGTGCCACACCGAACGACAATCGTTGGGCCGCTTGCCCAGGGCCGAGCATTCGCTGACGTCTCGCGAGCCTGACGAACCGCGGTCGTCGAGGCTGATCGAACGACGCCGAAAACCTCAGTGTTTGAACTATCTGGTCAACTGCGCTCGTCTTGTCTGACCCCTCACGCGGAACGCCCTCAGGCTCGACCCTCGTCCGGACCCGGCGGCCACCATCATTCCGGACCGTCGACGGGCCATCGCCGGCCGGTCGGCCCGCAAGTGGTAACGCTCCAGCGCCCCCGACGCATTGCGACGTCCGTCGGCGAGCGGCGTATCTCAGCCCTTGATGATGTTGTGAACCGGCGCGACCATTGGCTGGCCTGGATCAGCTCCGAGCTCGGTCATGATCGGAACCAGCGTCGCCCCGAACGCCTCGAACGACTCCTGCGACTCCCAAACGTCGAACACCTGGATGAGGCCGTCCACTTCCATGGCGCAGTGGTAGGTCCTTCCCGCCGGTGCTCCGGCACCCGCCGCGTCGAGTCGCTTGATGACCTCGTCATACCGTTCTGGCGTGAAAGAACTTGGCGAGAAATAGAAGCCCAGTGCCATGTCTGCTTCCCTCCGTGGCGCGTGATTGCGAGCGAAGCGTACAGGTCTCATTGGTCCTCGGTTCGACCCTGCGCCAAACGTTGGCTCCCGCCTTGCGAACCTATCTCGCCGTCGACGTCCGGTGTGTCAACGCCCAAACGCCCACGCCACCATGAGCGGGAACTCTGCTCGCCACAGTTTGGCGCCGTGCGACACGACCCGCTCGCTCATCACGACGTCCGCACCTGCATCGCGCAGGGCGACCGCCCACCGGGCCGCGTTGGCGAGGAAGAACGGCTCCAGCGTGCCGCCGAAGAGGTACACGCGCGGAAGCGAACTCGGCATCTCGCCGGGCGGCTTGTAACCCCCGCCCGGCGAGCCTGAGAAGACCGCACCGTAGATGTCCGGATGGCGAAGCCCAAGGGCGAGCGCGAGCTCTCCACCGGCCGAGTAACCGAACACCGCAGTGCGTTCGCTGGGCAGCGCGACTCCGAAACGCGACCGCGCCCATCGGCGGACGTCCTCGACGAAGAACTTCTCGTGTGCCGCGAACCGTTCCGCGTCAAAGACGGGCGAGTACTCATGGAGCCGCGGCATCTCTTCGGCCAGCCCATGTACGCCGACGATCATCGTGGCCGGCACGTCGGCCGCTTCGAGGAACCGACCCCACTTCGAGAACCCCTGACCGTCACCGGCGAATACGACTGCCTCGGGTGGCTCCGGAGGGACGTACACCGTGCCCCGGCGCCCTCCGTCGTACTCGAGCAGCATCTCGGTGACGAGCTCTCCCGCTATCGGGTCGGTACGTGGCGATCCCCGCAGGGCTCCGGAACCGCCCGCGCCGCCGGCTGTCTGGTCATCCATGGGCGGACTCCTATCGTCGAGGGTCGGCACCTCGATCGTGCGTGGGCCTCGTCCCCCGAGCAAGAACCCCGACGCACTGCCGCATGAGGCCATCACGAACCGCCCATAGCGTGCCCCTTGAGTGAGGCGTTGGCTGGGAGGCAATCGCCACCTCCGGGCTCCGGAGGGACCGGATCGCCGACGGTGAGCTCAGGGGTTTCACTCCCGTCAGGGGTTTCACTCCCGAATGACTCGGGCGGTCACTCGAGCACCACGATGTTTCGCTGCGCGCAGATGTCCTTCAGCTTCTGGGGCCACACGCTGACGCTCACCTCGCCGAGATGCGCCTTGCGCAACAGGAGCATCTGGGTGCGTGATTGGCCGATGCCGCCCCCGACGCTCAAGGGAACCTCGTTCCTCGTGATTGCGCTGTGGTAGGGGAGTGTCAACCAGTCGAGCTGGCCGGTGATCTCGAGCTGACGCCGCAGTGCCGCCGCATCCACGCGGATACCCATCGAAGACAGCTCGTGGCGCCGCTGCGTCACCGAGTTCCACACCAGCAGGTCGCCATTCAGACCATGGGTCGTGCGCCCCTCGCCTCCGTGCGCCTCGGTGGACCAGTCGTCATAGTCCGCTGCCCGCATCTCATGCGGGTATCCGTCGGCAAGCGTCCATCCGATGCCCACGATGAAGACGGCGGGGTGGTCTTGAAGGATCATCGTCTCGCGCTGCTTGCGGGGAAGGTCCGGATACCGCTCCAGGATCTCCTCGGCGTGGAGAAAGACCACCTCCTCGGGCAGCTCCGGGTACCCACCGCCGCGAAGCGCCGGGAACAGCTCGAGTGCCCGCGCCTCCGCACTCTTGAGCACGCGCCAGATTCGTCGCACGACATCCTGCAGGAAGGCGAGATTGCGATCGGCGGCCGTCATGGCCAGCTCCCAGTCCCATTGATCGACGTAGGCACTGTGATCGTGATCCAGGAAGTAGTCCTTGCGAACGGCGCGCATGTCTGTGCACAAGCCCTCGCCGGGAAGCATCCCGAACTGCCGCAGTGCCAGGCGCTTCCACTTCGTCGCCGCCTGGACAACCTGGGCCTCCACCGGGTGCAGTCCTCGGTCGTTGGCGATGTGGAACTGGATGGGCGTGCGCGACCCGTCGCGATCGAGCATGTCGTTGACGCCGGACTCGGCCGTCACGATCAGTGGTACCTGCACCATCATCAGCCCCAGTTCGGCGCAGAGGCGGTCCTCGATGTGCCGTTTGAGCTCAAAGATCGCCGCCTGCGTCTCACGAGGATTCAGCAGGGGCTTGTAGTTGCTGGGGAGCACCCGCTCGAGCTCGTCGTAGCTCCCGATGCCGGGGCCCGCCAGATCTGCCTGTTTCGCGCTGCCTGCCAGATCCGCGTGTTTCGCGCTGGTGGGATTCGCGGCCGGGCTGACGTGGGGATCGTTCGTTTCCATCACACGACCTTACTCGGCCCGATACCCGTACCTGGTGGAGGCGTCGAGTGATGCGATGCCCAGCCGGGTCAACGACCCAGAGTCCGGCGCGGATGGCGGCCGACTGGTCGCGGCGGACGGTCCTTGACTCCCACGAAAACGTGGCTTCCGGCCCTCTTCGTCCTCCAGAGATGCGGTTGAGACTTGGACCTGGCGCTGCATGCCGCGAGTGCCTCATCATCCAAAGCACATCGTGGTTGGAATTGATCGCCCGCCTGGATCCGTCTGGGGCTTCCTCATCGGCCGCTCCCAAGGAGTGCGACGATGAGCGAGTCGTGGTGGTCGTGGTGGGAACACGGCAAGACGAGCGGCGAGCGCTGGCGAGAGGAGCGCGCACAGCCTGACGAGATCAAGACGATTGAGACGCTCTACACGAACGACGCAGGGCTCGGATTCTCTCGCCGGTGCCGATCCGCGGCGGACCAGATCGACTCGGGCGAATTCGATGCGAGGTTGACGACGCTCACCGAGTGGGTGCGAGCCGAGCGGCCGGCGGCACGGGATTCCGAGCGGCTGCACTGGCTGGCGGGCTTCGTTCACGGCGTGGTCGAACCTGACACCGTGATCCCGGCTTCATAGCGGGCCGGCGCCGATGCAGGCCAACGAGTTCGTCGGCTCCGCCGGCGCCGGACACTGAGCGCGACATGAGGCTCGTGAACACCATTGTCCGCTATGAGTCCTCGGCTCGCCCATGGCGCCGGCTGCTGGAGATAGCCGCCGACCACTTCCCTGACACGCTTGCCGATCTTGCGTCGCTGCGCGCTCGTGGTGTGAGGCTCGAACTGCGTGTCGACGACGACGGAGCCTCCTACGTTGTGAGCCTGGTCGGGCCGGACGTGCACGTCGTCGAGGCGGATCGGGAAGCACAGGGACGAACCCCGCTCAGTCAACCGCTCGCCGCACTCGCCGAGGACAGCCGGGATCAGGAGGCGGCCGAAGGCAGAAGACTGGCTCGCGAAGTGGCGACCGGAGCGCTCAAGCTTCGCTATGCACGGTCGCTCTGTGTGGGGTTCGGGTTCGAGAGCTTCGATGTCGAACTGGCTCGATATCGGGAGGAGATAGCGCGGTCCAAGGCCGCGATGAAGAAGCAGGCCAGATAAGGGGAACGTCCGGGTCGGACGGGGTCAGACCGTGTCCCGCGCGACTGTATGGACGTCGCGAACCGCCTCGAGTCGCTCGAGCAACCGGCTGAGCTGCGACAGGTTCTGGATCTCCACGATGGTGCTGATCACCGCCGTCTTGTCGTCATAGACCTGCACGTCGGCGCCGCTGAGATTGATCTTCGATTCAGCGATGACCGCGGCGATGTCCCGCAGCAGGCCGGTGCGATCCCACGCCTCGATCTTGATGCTGACGGGATAGACCTGGCGTGCGCCGGTCTCCCACTCCACGTCGACGATGCGCTCCACATCGCTCGCGTTGCGCACGTTCACGCAGTCGGCGCGATGCACCGTGACTCCCTTGCCACGTGTCACGTAGCCTCGGATCGCGTCGCCGGCCACGGGTTTGCAGCAGTGCGCCAGCGTGGTGAGCATGTCCACATGGCCGTGGACACGCACCGTTCCGGTCGGCGCCGGTGTGCTCGTCAGCGGGATGCCGAGGATGCGATCGTCGTCGGTCTGCTGCTCGTCCGCACCGAACTTGAGCACCGCGCTGCGCGCGCTGATGTCGCCGTAGCCGATCGCGGCGACGAAGTCGTCGATGGTCGGGAGCTTGAACTCCTGCGCAAGCTCGAGGAGCTGATCCTCCTTCACGCCGCTCAGCGACATCTGGCGGAGACGCCGGAACTCCTTGTCCAGCATCTCCCTCCCCTTCTGGATGTTCTCGTCGCGACGCTCGCGCTTGAACCATTGCCGGATCTTCTCGCGCGCGCTCGACGTCTTGACGAAATTCAACCAGTCGCGTGACGGGCCGTGGGGTGCCTTGGTGGTGAGCACCTCGACGATCTCGCCGTTCTCGAGGCGATGGTCGAGCGGCACCATTCGCCCGTTGACCTTTGCGCCGATGCAGCTGTGCCCGACGTCGGTGTGGATGCGATAGGCGAAGTCCACAGGCGTCGATCCCTGGGGCAGGGAGCGGACGTCACCTCGCGGCGTGAAGACGAAGACCTCGTCCTGGAAGATGTCGACCTTGACGGTGTTGACGAAGGCCTCGGCGTCGAGCACCTCCTTCTGCCAGTCCATGAGCAGGCGCAGCCACGTGAAGCGCTCGTCGATACGCGCGCCGTTTTGGCCGCCCTTGTATCGCCAGTGCGCCGCCACCCCGTACTCCGAGGTCTCGTGCATCTCCTGGGTGCGGATCTGCACCTCCATGGGCTCGCCGGTGTGCGCCAGCACCGTGGTGTGCAACGACTGATAACCGTTGCCCTTGGGCATCGCGATGTAGTCCTTGAACCGGCCCGGGAGCGGCTTCCAGAGCGAGTGCACCACGCCGAGCGCGCCGTAGCAGTCCTTGATGGAGTCCACCAGCACGCGGATCGCGATGATGTCGTAGATCTCGCCGAATTCCTTCTGGCCGCGCAGCATCTTCTCGTGGATGCTGTACGTGTGCTTGGTGCGTCCGGCGATCTCCGCGCGCATGCCGAGTGGCGCGAATTCGCGTCCGAGTATCTCGGTGACGTCGCGCACGAACGCGTCGCGCTGCTCGCGGCTGCTCGCCAGCCGTGCCTCGATCAGATGGTAGTTGTCGGGATCGAGCTGCACGAATGCGAGGTCCTCGAGCTCTCCCTTGATCTCCCAGATACCGAGGCGATGCGCGAGCGGCGCATAGATGTCCAGTGTTTCGCGACTGATGCGAAGCCGGCGCTCGGTGGTGTGCGCGCTGATGGTGCGCATGTTGTGGAGGCGGTCGCCGAGCTTGATGAGCACCACCCGCACGTCCTCGGCCATGGCCACGAGCATCTTGCGGATGTTCTCGGCCTGGTGCTCCTCGGCGCTTCGCACGTGGATCTTGCCGAGCTTGGTGACCCCGTCGACGAGCTTCGCGACCTGGTCACCGAACTGCTCGCGCACCTGGTCCCGAGTGACCTCGGTGTCCTCGACGGTGTCGTGCAGGAGCGCGGCCATGAGCGTTTCCGGGTCCAGGCGGAGATCGGCGAGGATGCCCGCCACCGCCAGGGGATGCTCGATGTACGGCTCGCCGGTGAGCCGCGACTGGCCGGTGTGCGCGCGATCGGCGACATCGAAGGCACGCCGTATCGCGGTCCGATCCTCCGCCGGGAGGTACTCGACACGGGCCATGAGGTCGGTGATGGGCACGGCCTTTACCAGTGTAGAGCGGGAGCGCGGGGATCAAACACGATGTGACGAGAGTATGTCGAACGAGTGAATTCAAGCGACTGATTGCTAGCGGCGATGGGACGCGAAGCTGTCTTGAGGGGGCGACCCGGTAGACTGAGGTCGATGACCCTGGAATCAAACGAGCCCCGGGTGGCAGAGAAAGAGGCCCGCCTCGTCTCGCCGCTTGGGGGAGCACTGGTCGACCTGACGATGACCCGAGATGAGCTTGCTGATCTCAGCGCGCGTGCTGATGACCTGATCTCACTGCATATTTCGGAGACCGCGGCGGCGGATCTCGCCCTGCTCGGCAGCGGCGCCTACTCGCCACTCAACGGTTTCCAGGGACGCGCCGACTACGAGGCTGTCGTGGAACACGCGGCGCTCGCAGATGGGACGCCCTGGACGCTGCCGATCACGCTGCCCGTGGGTGATCGCGCGCGGTCGCTGCAGACGGGCGCCGTCGTCGCCCTGCGCGACGATGACGGTCACGTGGTGGGCGCTCTCACGGTCACCGACATCTACGACCGCGATCTCGAGTCCGAGGCACGCGAGGTGTATCGCACCACCGACCAGGCGCATCCGGGTGTCGCCGCGCTGTTCGCGCAGGGGCCGACGGTTGTCGCCGGACCGGTACGCGTCGCGGCGGTGGCTACAGGAACCCTGCCGTCAACGCCCGCGGAGACTCGGGCGCTCCTCGCCGATCGCGGGTGGTCGACGGTGGTCGGATTCCAGACGCGCAACCCCGTGCACCGTGCTCACGAGTACCTCACCAAGGTCGCGCTCGAGCAGGTTGACGGACTCCTGCTCCATCCACTGTCCGGCGTGACCAAGGGCGATGACGTGCCCTTCGATGTCCGCATGAAGTGCTACCGCGTCCTGCTCGACGGCTACTACCCGCCGAATCGCGTGGTGCTCGGCATCTTCCCGGGCGCGATGCGCTACGCCGGGCCCCGCGAGGCCATCTACCACGGTCAGGTTCGCCGCAACTACGGCTGCTCGCACTTCATCATCGGTCGCGATGCGGCAGGCGTCGGCACCTACTACGGCACCTACGACGCGCAGACGCTGTTCGATGAGCTCGGCGGCGCCGAACGCCTCGGTTTCGCGGCATACAAGTTCGAGCACTCCTTCTACTGCAGGGCATGCGAGAGCATGGCCAGCACGAAGACGTGCCCGCACGGCGCGGACGAGCGTGTCATCCTCAGCGGCACGCGAGTGCGCGAGATGCTCACCCGCGGCGATCCCATCCCCCATGAGTTCACCAGGCCCGAGGTCGCAGAGATCCTCCACGCCGCCTACGCGGCCGCCGCAGCGGCGCCGGTGGCGGGATGACCGGCCTCACCATCTGGTTCACCGGTCTCTCCGGTGCCGGAAAGTCGACGATCGGACAGCGCGTGGCCATCGAGCTGCGTGAGCGCGGTCATCGCGTCGAGGTGCTCGACGGTGACGAGGTCCGACAGACCCTGAGCGCCGGGCTCGGATTCACCAAAGAGGACCGCGACATCAATATCCGGCGGATCGGATTCGTCGCCGAGCTCCTCACACGGAACGGCGTTGTCGCCATCACCGCGGCCATCTCCCCGTACAGGGACACCCGGGCGGAGGTGCGCCAGCGCATCGGCCGTTTCGTCGAGGTCTACGTCAGCTGCTCGATCGACGTGCTGTCGGAGCGCGACGTCAAGGGGCTGTACAAGCGAGCGCTCGCCGGCGAGATCGCCCACTTCACCGGCGTCTCGGATCCGTACGAGGCCCCCGACGAGCCGGACGTGATCGTCGACAGCGGCACGCAGAGTATCGAGGAATCGGTCGCGCTCGTGCTCGAGGCCATCGAAGCCAGCGGACTCCTCCCAGAACCGGCGCCTCGCGGCTGACGCCGCCATGCGCACGTCGCAGTCGCGCCCTCGCCATCCGCGGCCGAGGATCACGCTCGACCAGCTGCACACGTTTCTCGCCGTCGCGGAACGAGAGCACGTCACCGCCGCGGCCGAGGCACTCCACCTTTCGCAGGGATCGGTCAGCGGCGTGGTCCGCCGCCTCGAGGCGACGCTCGGGCTCCCGCTGCTCCAGAGGGTCGGCCGCAACGTCCAGCTCACCGACGTCGGGCGTGCGCTCCGACAGCTCGCGGTGCGCGTGCTCGAGGACGTCGGCCAGATCGAGGAGCTGCGAGCCGGGTATCTCGCCTTCGAGCGCGGTGAGCTGACCGTCGCCGCAGGCCGCGTCATGGGTGCGCACCGCCTGTCGGGCTGGCTCGCCCCCTTCGTCGCGGACCACCCGGATATCAACGTCCGGCTCGCGCTGGCGCCGATGCGGTCCCTGGTCACCATGCTCACCGAGGGGCGTGCGGACATCATCCTGGCCGGCTCGTCCGTGCGGGAGCCGGGCATCGAGACGGTCGTGCTCGAGCACACCCAGCTCGTCACCGTGGTGGCGGCGCATCATCCGCTCGCGTCGAGCCGCACGGCCGTGCGCGACCTCGTCAACCATCGTCATCTCGCGCACGAGCGCGGCAGCGCGACCGAGGCGCTCGCCGCCCACGCGCTCGGGACCCATGTGGATCCCGAGAACACGCTGGAGCTCGAGGAGGGGGCGCTCCATGCGGCGCTCCTCGCCGGGCTCGGGTTCGCCGCCATGCCCCGTTCGGTCGTGGAACAGGACATCGCCGACGGGCGGCTGGTGATCATCCCGCTCCCCGGGCGGAGCGTCTCGCAGGTCTTCGCGGCGGCGCGCCGCCGCGACCTGCACACGCCGGCGGTCGACGCGTTCTGGGAACACCTCAAGCGGATCGCGGTCGATCAGGCCTGAGGCAGCGCCTCACTCCGCGGGTGATGAGGTGGGGGCGCCGGTCAGTACGAACGGGCAAGCAATGCGAGGTACTCCGCGGGCTTCCCGCAGGCGATGCACGGCTCGCCCTGGGCGGGCCGGTCGGCACGCAGCACGCGGACCGTCAGCGCGTGGACGGCGCTCTTGATCGAGTTCTCGCACTCGCCGGTGTTGCACATCGGCGCAGTGGCGAACACCGGCCGCTCGGCGAATGCGGCGATCAGCTCGTCGAGGGTGGCGACGTCGACGCTGCGCTCCTCACGGCGTTTGCGAGCGCGTTCGAAGATGGCGCGCTGCGCGTCCTCGAGCAGGCCGGGGAGGGCGGCGGCGAGTCCCGCGAGGGGGACCGTCTCCTGCGTGCCGTCGATGCGGTGGACGAGGGTCACGTTGCCTCCGGCGAGATCCTTGGCGCCCACGACGATGCGCAGCGGGACGCCGCGCAGCTCCCAGTGCGCGTACTTCTCGCCGGGACGGATCCCCTCGCGACGGTCGACGCGCAGCCGGACGCCTGAAGGGCATTCACGCTCGAGGCGCGCGCTCGCGTCCTCCACCACCGCGGCACCGGTCTCGTCATTGCTTCGCGTGATCGGGACGACGACGACCTGCACCGGCGCCACCTTCGGCGGCAGGATCAGGCCCATGTCATCGCCGTGCGCCATGATCACCGCGCCGACGGTTCGCGCCGACAGTCCCCACGACGTCTGGAATGGATGCTGGCGCTGGTTGTCGCGGTCGCTGTATGCGATGTCGTAGGCGCGTGTGAAGTTCTGACCGAGGTGGTGCGACGTCCCCGACTGCAACGCCCAGCCGTCGGACATCATCGCCTCGATGCTCACCGTGTAGCGCGCGCCCGGAAACTTCTCCGATTCCGTCTTGCGCCCCTTGATCACGGGGATGGCCAGCCACTCCTCGGTGAGCTCGCGGTAGCAGTCGAGCATGGTCTCGACCTCGTCAGCGGCCTCGCTGTCGAGCTGGTGAAACGTGTGCCCCTCCTGCCAGAGGAACTCCGTGGTGCGGAGGAACAGGCGGGTGCGATGCTCCCAGCGCACGACGTTGCACCACTGGTTGATCTTCACCGGCAGATCGCGCCACGAGTGAATCCAGTCCGCGTACATCGAGCAGATGATCGTCTCGCTGGTGGGCCGGACCGCCAGCCGCTCCTCGAGCTCCTTGCCCCCGCCGCGGGTCACCCACGCGACCTGCGGATCGAAGCCCTCGACGTGGTCCGCCTCCTTCTGCAGGTACGACTCCGGGATGAAGAGCGGGAAGTACATGTTCTCGTGGCCGGTGCGCTTGATCATGTCGTCGAGCGCCCGCTGGATGTTCTCCCACAACGCGAAACCGTATGGGCGGATGACCATGCAGCCGCGCACCGGGGAGTAGTCGGCGAGCTCGGCACGACGAACCACATCCGTGTACCAGCGGTCGAAATCCTCGCTCTGCGCCGTGATCCGCTTTTCGTCGGCCATGGCCGAGCAGTCTACGTGAGGACCCCCTCGCGTTCGCTCAAACCAACCGGCAGCGGCTTGCCTTCCGCGATGAGGCGCGCGTCCTCCTCGGCGATCTCGTGCAGCTCCTCGAGCAGCGCGCCGACCAGCTCGCCCTCGGGAAGCGTCGAGACCACCTTGCCGTTGCGGTACAAGATGCCCTTCTGGCGGCCACCCGCGATCCCGATGTCGGCGTGCATCCCCTCACCCGGGCCGTTGACGACGCAGCCCATCACCGACACCGTGATGGTGCGCTTCACGCCCTCGAGCGCCTTGGACACCCGGGCGACCATCGGCATCATGTCGATCTCGAGCCGCCCACAGGTGGGACAGGCAACCAGGTTGGGGCCGTCACCCTTCTCCTGGAGGTTGGCGAGGATCTGACGCGCCACCCGCACCTCCTCCTCCGGCGACCCGACCAGGGAGACGCGAATGGTGTCACCGATGCCCTCGGCGAGCAGGAGGCCGATGCCGAGCGCGCTCTTGATGCTCCCGGTGTCCACCGGGCCGGCCTCGGTGAGCCCGACATGGAGCGGATATCGGTTGCCGAGCGCCACGAAGGCGCGGTTGGCGGCGAGGTTGGTGAGCACGTCGCTCGCCTTGAGCGAGACCTTGATGTCGCGGAAGTCGAGCTCCTCGAGCACGCGGATGTGGCTCAGCGCGGCCGCGACCATGTTCTGTGCGGTCTCCTCGATGGATCCGCCGCGTCCTCGCGTCAACTCCTTGCGCTGCGGGATGCTGCCGGCGTTGACACCGATGCGGATCGGGACGTTGCGCGCCTTCGCCTCGCGGGCGATGTCGGCGACCTTCGCCGTGTCGGTGATGTTGCCGGGGTTGAGCCGCAGGCACTGGACTCCCGCATCGAGCGCAAGCAGCGCAAGGGGTGCGTCGTAGTGGATGTCCGCGACCACCGGGATCGGCGACTCGCGCACGATCTCGTGCAGCGCGGCCGCCGCATCACGAGTGTCGCAGGTCACTCGGATGATGTCGGCGCCGGCCTTGGCCGCGCGCTGGATCTGCGCGATCGTCGCCGCCGCATCCTCGGTCTGCGTCTTGGTCATGGTCTGCACCGCGATGGGTGCGGCTCCGCCGATGACGACGTTTCCGACGCGCACGGGCACCGTCGGCCGGCGCGGTTTGATCTGCGAGCCCGAGTCGGTCATAGCCTGCTCACGTCTCCGATGGTGACATACACGGCGAAGATGACGATCACCGCCAGACCGACCGCGGTGATCGCGGCCTCCACCTTGGGGTTGAGGCGGCGGCGGCGCACCGACTCGATGAGGATGAAGAGCAACTTGCCACCGTCGAGGAACGGAATCGGCAGCATGTTGACGAAGCCGAGGTTGAGGCTGATAAAGCCGATCCACCACACCAGACCGTTCGGTCCGAGGAATCCGTTGTTGGTCGCGACCGCGGTCTCCTGCGCGATGCCCACCGGGCCGGTGAACCCCTGCGGGCCGTTGATGCCGCCCTGCGGTGGATGCACGATGAGCCCGTAGATCCCGGTCACCTCACCCCAGACGAAACCGGGGATCGCGCTGAAACCGCTTGCCACGGCCGCCGGCGCGCTCAAGCCGTTGAAGCCCGGGACGACGCCCATGATCCACGCCGCGCGGATCGCGTTGTTGGTCGGATACCCGTCCCGGATGCCGGACACGGTGACGTTGGTGAAGTACTTCGACGGCGATCCGTCCTCGTTCTCGAGGTACCCGCTTACGGTGACCGGGCTGCCGCCGCCGAGCAGTTGCGCCGGGTCACCGGTGCCGACGGGCGATCCGTTGATCGAGGTGATCGCGAGGCCGCCCTCCGGCAGCTTGCCGCCCGCGACCGTGGACTGGTCGGCGATGACGTTCGCGACGATGAGCCTCGGGGTGAAGGTGGTGGTGTGGATGCTCCCGTCGGACGCGCGATACTCCACCGTCATCGGGTGTCCCTGACTCGCCGTCGTGGCGTTGTGCAGGTCGGTGGTCACGTCGGCGAGGTTGTCCTGCCGGATCGTCGAGTTGTTGATGGCGAGAATCGTGTCGCCCGAGGTCAGGCCGGCCGCACCCGACGCCGCGTGCGCATCGAAGACATACGGGGTCGGCTGCATGTCCACGATCGCGAAGATGAGGCCACCGAAGACGAAGTTCGCGATGATCCCGGCCGAGACGGTCGCGAACCGCCGTGGTCGCGTCGCGCGGTAGAAGTTCCGTTCTCCCGCATCACTTTCGCCGGTGAGCCCGAGCATGCCCGCCATGCGCACGAAGCCACCGGCGGGGATGGCGCGAATCGCATAGAGGGTCTCGCCGATCTTTCGCGAGTAGAGCTTTGGACCGAATCCGATCGCGAATTCCTCGACCTTGATGCCCGAGAGCTTGCCGACCAGGAAGTGTCCGAACTCGTGGATGGTGATCACCGAGACGAGCACCAGGATGAACGCGCCCGCGTAGATGAGGAACTGGGTCATCGCGCCGCGATCGCTCCGGCGGTGTTCGCGCGAACGAAACCGCGCGCCCAGGCGTCGGCGGCGAGTACCCCGTCGAGCGTCGAAGCGTCGCCGTCGTCGAAGGCAGCGAGCGCATCGCTCACGAGCGGGACGATCTCGTCGAAGCGGCACTGCCCGGCGGTGAACGCCATGACCGCCTCCTCGTTGGCCGCATTGAAGACGCAGGGCGCGAGCCCACCGCGCTCCCCGGTCGCCCGCGCCAGCGCCACGGCCGGGAACCGAGCCGCGTCAACGGGCAGGAACTCGAGCGGCGAGACGTCACGGAGGTCGAGCGGTGGACCCACGCCGGGGAGGCGCTCCCCGTCCGCGAGGGCGAGCGCGATGGGCACGCGCATGTCCGGGACGCCCATCTGGGCGATCACGGCGCCGTCGTGGAACTCGACCCAGCTGTGCACGATGCTGGTCGGGTGGATGGCGACGTCGATCGTCGCGTAGGGTCTGTCGAAGAGGAAGTGGGCCTCGATGACCTCGAGTCCCTTGTTCATCATCGTCGCCGAGTCGATCGTCACCTTCGGGCCCATGTTCCAGGTGGGATGGGCGAGCGCTTCGGCCGGCGTGATCGACGCGAACGTGTCGAGCGGCCGGCGGAGGAACGGCCCGCCGCTCGCGGTGAGCACGAGCCGGGACACCGACGCGGGGTCCTCGCCGCGCAGGCACTGCCAGAGTGCCGAGTGCTCGCTGTCGATGGGGATGATGCGTGCTCCGCTGGCGGCGGCCCGTGCTTTGACGAGCTCGCCCGCCATCACGAGGACTTCCTTGGTGGCGGTCGCGACCGTGGCGCCCGAGTCGATTGCGGCCAGTGTCGGCCGGATGGCCGCGGCGCCGGTGATGGCAACGCAGACCACGTCCGCGTCCATCGCGGCGATCTCGCAGGCGGCGTCCATGCCGGTCGCGCACCCCGGAGGCAGCGTGGCTCCCTCCGCGCCGTGCACGAGTGCGGTGCGAGCCACGTCGAAGCGGGCGGCGACGGCCGCGAGGGCGATCGCGTCGCTCCCGGCCACGGCGCCGACGAGCTCGAAGCGGTCCGGGAACCTGGCGATCACGTCACATGCCTGACGGCCGATCGAACCGGTCGCGCCCAGCAGGACGACGCGTCGGCGGGGCGTGGGGTGTGTCACTTGTGTGCAGAGGCCTCGTTTCGCAGTAGAGCAGAGCACACCACCGCTTTCACCGGGGTTACGGGAATGCGATCAGCTTCAGATAGCAATATACGACTGGCGCGAGAAGGACAAGACTGTCAGCACGGTCGAGGAGACCGCCGTGGCCGGGAATCAGCGTTCCCGAGTCCTTGACGCCCGCCTCGCGCTTGATCGCCGACTCGACAAGATCGCCGCCCTGTGCCGCGATCGCCATGAGAATGCCGAGGCCGGCTCCCAGGGGCACGCTGATGCCGACGAGCCAGGGACCGGCGAGTGCGCCGACGAGGAGCGAGGCGACCGCGCCGGCCACGGCTCCCTCGACCGACTTTCGCGGTGAGATCGAGTGAAAGAAGGCGTGACGTCCGATGGCGGAGCCGACGAAGTACGCGGCGGTGTCGCCGATCACGGCGCCGGCCAGCGCCAGCGCGACGAGCCGGAACCCCAGGTGGTTCGAGTCCGGGATGTGCCACCGGTAGATCGCCACCCAGAACCCGAGGCAGAGGCCGATGTAGGTGGCGCCGCCGACCGCGACCGCCCAGCCGGTGAAGCGGTGCCGGGTCCCGAGCCCGGCCAGGAGGCCCACCACGGCCGCGGCGGCGAATGCCCAGTCCGTGGTCATGTCCGACGCGGGCAGGACGAAGCGAATTCCGAGAAAGGCGCTGAGCGGCAGGATCAGCCACACCGGCGGAGCCGGTCCGATACGCGCGAGGAGCCCGCGCAGCTCCCATGCTCCGATCAGCGCGCCGGCCGCGACGATGGTGGCGACCGCGGCCGTGCCGACCCAGAGCGCGGCGGCGATGACCGCCACCAGCACGACTCCCGAGGCCACCCTGAGGGCGAGGTTCATTCCGCCCGGGTGGCGTGCTGCACGGTGCCGGCGTGGGCTGGGACGCGCTCGATCGGCTCGGGGATGGCACCGAACTTGCGCTCGCGACTCGAGAAGTCGGAGAGCGCCTCGTGGATGGCGGTCTCGCCGAAATCGGGCCACAGGGTGTCGGTGACGTACAGCTCGGCGTACGCGGCCTGCCAGAGCAGGAAGTTGCTGATCCGCAGCTCACCGGCGGTGCGCACGATGAGATCGGGATCGGGAAGACCCCGGGTGTAGAGCGAGTCGCTGATGGTCGCCTCGTCGACCGCGGTGAGGTCGGCGCCGGAGGTGGACAGCTCGCGAATCGCATCGACGAGCTCCCTGCGGCCGCCGTAGTTGATGGCGACGTTGAGGATCGCCGACGTGTCGCTCGCGGTGAGCGTCTCCGCGTCAGCCACCTTCTGCTGGAGCGATTCGCTGAGTTGCGCACGGTCGCCGATCACGCGGATCTGGACGCCGTTCTCGTGGAGCTCACCGACCTCCCGGTCGATGGTCTCGCCGAAGAGCCGCATGAGCGCCCTCACCTCTCCGCGCGGCCGCTGCCAGTTCTCGGTGCTGAACGCGTAGAGCGTCAGGATGTGCACGCCGGCCTGGTGACATGCCTCCATGACCGGGCGGATCGCCCGCACCCCGGCACGGTGACCGGCCACCCTCGGGAGGTGGCGCTGACGGGCCCAGCGCCCGTTGCCGTCCATGATGATGCCGACATGCCGCGGCAGGTCGGCCCTTGCGGGGAGCGGGATGGCGGCGGGATCGGGTGGGCGCTGCATTGTGGTGCTCGGGGTCAGAACGCCCCGAAGGCTTCGGCCGTTTCGGCGCGGGTCTCCGTCAGACCTCGAGGATCTCAGCCTCCTTCCTCTGGATGGCGTCGTCGATCCTGGCGATGAACTGGTCGGTGATCTTCTGCACGTCGACGAGCTTGGTGGCCACCTCGTCCTTGCTGATGTGCCCCTCCTTCTCGACGCGGCGCAGATGATCGACCTCGTCGCGGCGGATGTTGCGCACGGCGACGCGCGCCTCCTCCGCCTTGCGGTGGATCACCTTGACCAGGTCCTTGCGCCGCTCCTCGGTGAGCTGCGGAATCGCGACCCGGATCACCTGACCGTCGTTAGTGGGGTTGAGCCCGAGGTCGCTCTTCTGGATCGCCTTCTCGATGGCGTTCAACGAGGTGCGGTCGTACGGCTGGATCACCAGCATGTTTGCCTCTGGAACGCTGATGCCGGCAATGCTCTGCAGGGGCGTCGGGGAGCCGTAGTACTCCACGTGGAGCCGTTCCAGCAGGGCGGGCGAGGCGCGTCCGGTTCGCACCGTCATCAGTTCGCGGTGGAGTGCGTCGACGCTCTTCTCCATGCGCTGGTTCGCGTCCGCGAGCCGCTGCGCGATCTGTTGCTCGGGATCGTCTGCCCTGTCACGGTCGGTCATGCGGTGTCCCCCTCCGCGTCGACGCGCGTCCCGATCTGCTCGCCGAGAATCACGCGCTCGATGTTGCCCTGGGTGAAGAGGTCGAAGACGATGATCGGCATGCGGTTGTCCATGCAGAGCGTGACCGCGGTGCTGTCCATGATCGCGAGCCCGCGGTTGAGCACGTCCAGGTAGGTCAGGTTCGGGAGCCGGGTCGCGGTGGTGACCTTGTTGGGATCCGCGCTGTAGATGCCGTCCACCTTGGTCGCCTTGAGGAGGACGTCGGCGCCGATCTCGACGGCACGGAGGGCCGCGGTCGTGTCGGTCGTGAAGAACGGGTTGCCGGTGCCCGCGGCGAGGATCACGAGGCGGCCCTTCTCCAGGTGGCGGATGGCGCGTCTCGGGATGAACGGCTCCGCGACCTGCTGCATGGCGATCGCGCTCTGCAGCCGGCAGTCGATGCCGAACTGCTCGATGGCGTCGCGCAGCGCCAGCGCGTTGATGACGGTGGCGAGCATCCCCATGTAGTCGGCGGTGACCCGGTCGATCCCGTGCTGGGCGGCCTCGGTCCCGCGCACGATGTTGCCGCCGCCGACCACGATGGCCACCTGCACGCCGCGTTCGACCACGTGGGTGAGTTGCTCCGCGATGTGTCGTGCCGCTCCGTAGTCGATGCCGTAGCCGGCGCTGCCGAGCAGCGCCTCGCCGCCGAGCTTGAGGATGACCCGCGAGAAGACGGGCCGGCGTCCGTCGCCGGCACGTTCCGCCACGGCGGCAAGCTCCACGTTGTGGGCTCCCAGGCTCACTCGGCGGCGGGCGCGGCGGCGCCGTCGCTCTCAGTGCTCTCCGCACCCACCGCGAAGCGGGCGAATCGGGCCACCGAGATGTTCTCGCCGAGCTTCGAGATCGCTTCGGTCACGAGGTCGCCGACTTTCTTCTTGTCGTCCTTGATCCACGGCTGCTCGAGGAGGCAGATCTGCGCATAGAAGGCGTCGAGCTTGCCGGTGAGGATCTTCTCGACGATGTTCTCCGGCTTCCCCTGGACCTGCTCGCGGTAGACGGCGCGCTCGCGCTCGACGAGGTCGGCGGGCACGTCCTCCCGTCGCACGTAGCGCGGCGCCATCCCCACCACCTGGAGGGCGAGTGTGTGCGCAAGGTGCTTGAAGTCGTCGGTCTTGGCGACGAAGTCCGATTCGCAGTTGAGCTCGATGAGCGCACCCTGCTTGGCGATCCCGCCGGCCTGGTGCACGTACGCCTCGACGATGCCCTCGTTGGTGCTGCGTCCAGCTTTCGCCGCTGCACGGGAGAATCCCTTGGCACGCAACCAGTCTTCGGCCTTGTCCATGTTGCCGTCACTCTCGACCAGTGCGCGCTTGCAGTCCATCATGCCCGCGCCGCTGCGCTCCCGCAAGGCCTTGACCATCGCGGCTGTGACCTCTGCCATCAGCTGGACACCTCCGCGTCAGCGCTGGGTGCGCCCGCGGCCACCGGCCCGGCGACCGCGGCAGCGGCCGCCTGCTCGGCAGCGATCGCGTCCGCGTGCGCGGCGGCTGCGGCAGCCTGTTCGGCGGCGGCGACCGCGGCGGCCTCAGCAGCGATCGAAGCCTCGTGTTCGCGCTTCTCGGCTTCCTGCCGCTCCTGCATCTCGCGCTCGCTGAACTGCTGCAGTCCCTCGGCGATGGCCTTGCCGATCTCCGAGACGATCAACCGGCAGCTGCGCATGGCGTCGTCGTTGCCCGGAATGACCACCTGGATGTCGTCCGGGTCGCAGTTGGTGTCGACGATCGCCACGATCGGGATCCCGAGCTTGTTCGCCTCGGTGACCGCGATGCGCTCCTTCTTGCAGTCAATGACGAACACCGCTCCCGGGAGGCGCTTCATCTCGGCCATGCCGGCGAAGTTGTTCTCGAGGCGCTCGAGGTCGTCCTTCGCGTCATTGGCCTCCTTGCCGCTCATCCGCTCGAAGTCGCCCTTCGACTGCATGACCCGCAGCTCCGCTAGGCGCCGCAGCCGGCGCTGGATGACCGTGAAGTTGGTGAGCATTCCGCCCATCCAGCGATGGATGACGTAGGCCTGCCCGGTGTTGTGGCAGACCTCCTCGATTACGTCCTGCGCCTGCTTCTTGGTGCCGACGAAGAGGACCTTCTGGCCGCTCCCGACGATGTCCCTCAGGTACTCGCAGGCGACGTCGAGCTGCTTCTGGGTCTGCTCGAGGTCGATGATGTGGATGCCGTTGCGCGCCGTGAAGATGTACGGGCGCATCCGGGGATTCCACCGGCTCGTCTGGTGACCGAAGTGAACTCCGGCCTCCAGCAGCTGGCGCAGTGTTACTGCCGGCATGGGCGGTCGCTCCTGTTGGGGTGGTGTGGTGCCTCCGTCCGGGGTGAACCGCGGCGGCGACCCGGGGGCACCGGGCACCCGCCGGCCGCGTGAAACCGGACGTGTGAGATGACCGGAGTGTACCAGCCCGGCCGGCTGCCCACACCCGGGCGCGCCGGCTCAGAGCACGTAGCGGCGGAGGTCCTGGTTGCGGACCAGGTCGCCAAGACGCTCGCCCACGTACGCCGCGTCGATCACGACGGTCGTCTCGGCGAGCTCCTCGGCGCCGAAGGAGACGTCCTCGAGCACCTTCTCCATGATCGTGAAGAGGCGGCGGGCGCCGAGGTTCTCGTCCTCCTCATTCACCCGGTATGCCTGCGCGGCGAGCTCGCGGATGCCGTCCGGAGTGAACTCGAGGGTGACGCGCTCGGTGCCGAGCAGCGCCGCGTACTGCCGGGTGAGCGCGTTGCCGGGCTCGGTGAGGATGCGGACCAGGTCGTCCTCGCTGAGCGGCTTGAGCTCGACGCGGATCGGGAAGCGACCCTGGAACTCGGGGATGAGGTCGCTCGGGCGAGCCGCCGTGAATGCGCCGGCGGCGATGAACAGGACGTGATCCGTGCGGACCGGACCGTACCGGGTGTGCACGGTCGAGCCCTCGAGGATGGGCAGCAGGTCGCGCTGCACGCCCTCGCCGCTGACGTCGGGGCCGCGATCCGACGCCGGCCCGCAGATCTTGTCGACCTCGTCGATGAAGACGACGCCGGAGTCCTCGACGAGCTGGATCGCGTCGTCATAGACCCGGTCCATGTCGATGAGGCGGTCGGTCTCCTCATCGACGAGGACGTCGCGCGCGTCGGCGACGCTCATAAGCTTCTTGCGTTTGCGCGGCGGCGCCAGCTGCGAGAAGAAGTCGGAGAGCGAGACGCCGACCTCCTCGAGCCCGGTACCGGTGAATCCTTCGAAGGCGGGCTGGAACGGCTCGTCCACGTCGATCTCGACGCTGGCTTCCTCGAGCGCGCCCGACGCGAGCCGGCTTGCAATCCGGCGGCGCCGGGCACGGGCGCGGCGAGCCTCGGCGGCGGTCTGCTCGGGGCTCGCCGCGCCGTCGCCCGGCGGAGCCTTCAATGCGCGCTGGCGCTCGCCCGCCTCGTGGAGGGTCTCGACCAGTCGCGCGTCGGCCAGGCTGCGCGCACGCCCCTCCACCTCGGCGATCCGGTCCTCATGGAGCGCCGTGATGGTCTGCTCGAGCAGGTCGCGGAGGATCGACTCGACGTCGCGCCCGACGTAGCCGACCTCGGTGAACTTGGTCGCCTCGACCTTGATGAACGGCGACGAGGTCAGCCGGGCCACCCTCCGCGCGATCTCGGTCTTGCCGACACCGGTCGGGCCGATCATGAGGATGTTCTTCGGCAGCACCTCGTCGCGCATATCCTCGGGGAGCATCCGGCGCCGGACCCGATTGCGCAGCGCGATCGCGACCGATCGCTTCGCCTCGTGCTGGCCGATGATGAACTCGTCGAGCCTGCGCACCACCTCGGCGGGGCGAAGCGTCTCCCCCGCCACTGTTTGGATCAGGTCGCGGGGAGGCTCGTCGGTTTGCGTGGGGCTGGGTTCGACGGGGCCGGGTTCTAGAGGGACGGGTTCTACAGGGCCGGCTTCGGCAGGGCCGGGCTCGATGGCGGCGCTGGTCACGCGGGGACGGGCGCAGCGGGCGCCGGCGTGGCGAGTTCGAGGGTTTCCACGGTGATGTTGTCGTTCGTGTAAATGCAGAGACGCGACGCGATGAGCAGTGCGCGCCGCGCGATCTCCTCGGCGGTGAGGTCGGTGCTCTCCAGGAGGGCGGCCGCGGCCGCGTGCGCGTAGGGGCCGCCACTGCCGATCGCCACGACGCCGTCGCCGTCGTCGGGTTCGATGACCTCGCCATCGCCGCTGAGGAGGAGGATCCGGTTGGCGTCGGCCACGATCAGCATGGCCTCGAGGCGGCGGAGGTACTTGTCGGTGCGCCACTCCTTGCTGAGCCCGATGGCCGCGCGCACCAGGTTGCCCTGATGCTTGTCGAGGTGCTGTTCGAACTTGTCGAAGAGGGTGAGCGCGTCGGCCACCGCACCGGCGAACCCACAGACGACCTGACCGTTATGGAGCCGGCGCACCTTCGAGGCGCGCGCCTTCATGACGATGTCGCCGACGGTCACCTGACCGTCTCCGGCGACCGCGACGGTTCCACCGCGCTGGACCGCCACGACCGTTGTCGCGTGCGCGCCGGTCATGCGCTCGCGACCTTCGGCGGCCGGTACTTGCAGGCTGGGTACCCGGAGCAGCTGACGAACGGCCCGTAGCGACCCTTGCGCGTCACCAACGGTTTGCCGCAGTCGGGGCAGTCCTCGCCGGTCGGCTCGGGAGCGGGCCCCGCCACGCGGGCTCCGGGCGCGCCGGGCTGGATGTACTTGCAGTCCGGGTAGCCCGTGCAGCCGACGAACGATCCGCGTCGACCGCTCCGCCGCGCCAGCGGTTTCCCGCACGTGGGGCACGGGCCCAACACCTCGGGTGTGGCGCCCTCCGCCTCGCCGGCGGCCGGGGGGCTGTCGCTCTTGATATAGGTGCAACTCGGATAGCCCGAACACCCGACGAACGGCCCGCGTCTCCCCTGCCGGGTGACGAGTGGCTTCTCGCAGAGGGGACACATCTCGCCGGTCGCCACCGCCTCGCTCTTCTTGCGGTCCTTGATGTACGTGCACTCCGGGAACCGCGAGCAGCCGACGAACTCGCCGAACTTTCCCTCGCGCACGACGAGGCGCCCGATCTCACATTCGGGGCATTCCTCGCCCGTCTCGCGCGCGGGCACGCGGACACGCTCCATCGAGCGCTCGGCCCGCTCGAGCGTTTCCGCGAACGGTTCGTACCACTCGCGCACGGTGGGCTCGTACTCGCGCGTGCCCTCCTCGACGGAGTCGAGCCGCTTCTCGAGGTCTGCGGTGAAGGCGATGTCGACGATGTCCGGAAAGTTCTGACGCAGCACCGAGTCGACGGTCTTGCCGAGCTCGGTCGGATGCAGCCGGCGTTCGACCTGTTTCACGTACTGGCGTTCCTGGATGACCTCGATGGTCGCGGCGTACGTCGACGGGCGACCGATCCCGCGCTCCTCGAGCTCCTTGATCAGCGTCGCCTCCGTGTACCGGGGCGGCGGTTGCGTGAAGTGCTGCTCGGACGTGATCTCGATGCACGTGAGCGACTCCCGTTCGACGAGGACGGGAAGCGTCATGTCCTTGTCCTTGTCGTCTTCGCGCTTCCAGACCTTCTGGAATCCCTCGAATGTGACCACCGACCCGGATGCGCGGAACACGTAGTCGGCCGCGTCGATCATCGCGGTGGTGTTGAGGTATCTGGCCGGGCTCATCTGGCTGGCAACGAATCGCCGCCAGATGAGGTCGTAGAGCCGGAGCTGGTCGCGCGACAGATTCGCGCTCACCGAGTCGGGGGTGCGGGTGACATCCGTGGGCCGGATGGCCTCGTGGGCGTCCTGCACGTTGAGCGCCGCCCTCTTGCCGCGCACCGCGCCGGTGCCGACGTATTCCTTGCCGTATGCCGTGGCAATGTGCTGCGAGGCGGCGGCCCGAGCGGCATCACTGATGCGGACGGAGTCGGTGCGCATGTACGTGATCAAACCGGTCGACCCCGCACTGCCGAGCTCGACACCCTCGTAGAGCTGCTGCGCGATGCTCATCGCTCGCTTCGGGGGCATGCCGAGGCGGGAGCTTGCGTCCTGCTGGAGCGTGCTCGTGGTGTGCGGCGCTTGGGGCAGGCTCGATCGCTCCTTGACCTCGATGGATCGCACCACGAAGGCCGGGGTGCGCGGCGTCACCGCCCCCTTCTCATCGAGACCGAGCGCCGCGATGACCTCCTTCGCCTCCGCCTCGGTGCCGAGCTCGAGCTTCTCGCGCTCGAGCGTGTCCTTGTCGCCCCGTCTGCCGACCAGCCGCGCGGTGAACGGGTTGCTGCCGTCTTTGGCAAGAAGTGCGTCGATGGTCCACGACTCGACGGGGATGAACGCGTCGATCTCGGATTCGCGATCGACCACCAGACGCACCGCCACGGATTGCACGCGTCCCGCGGAGAGCCCGGCACGCACCTTCCGCCAGAGCAGCGGCGACAGGCGGTACCCCACCAGGCGGTCGATGACCCGGCGAGCCTCCTGGGCGGCGACGAGCGAACGGTCGATCTTGCGTGGGTGGGCAAGCGCCGCGTCCACCGCCAGCTTGGTGATCTCGTGGAAGACGATCCGGTCGGGATTGTTGAGACCGAGCGCCTCCGCAAGGTGCCACGCGATCGCCTCCCCCTCGCGATCGGGGTCGGCCGCGAGGAGTGTCGAGGATGCCTTCTTCACCGCGGCACGGAGGTCGCGGATCTGCTTCTCCTTGCCCTTGATCAGCTCGTACTGCGGGGTGAAGCCGGCCTCGACGTCGACCCCGATCTTCGACTTGGGCAGGTCACGGACGTGCCCCATGGACGCCAGCACGATGTACTCGGACCCGAGGAAACGGGCGAGCGTTCTCGCCTTGCTGGGCGACTCGACGATGATCAGACGTGACACTTCTGGACTTCCTATGGGGCTCTGGCGCCGGTTATACGGTACGGGCCACGAGGCCTCCGGGCAGGGACATTACGGCTCCGGCAAGCTCCAGCGCACCCAGCCGGCTGGCGACCAGCGCCGGCGAGAGCCCCAGTGCGACCCCGACCTGGTCCGGGTGGACCGGTTGCGTTCCCATGCGTGCCAGTATCTCCCGCAGCGGTGGGCTGAAACGCTCGAGGTCGCCCGCGACCGGTCCGGTGGGCCCGCCGAAGGCTCGTTCCGGGATCGCCTCGCGGAGTTCCGGGACGGAGTCGAGGAGGTCGTCGATGCTCAGGAACGGCCGCACCCCGTCCCGGATGAGCAGGTTGGTGCCGCTGCTCTGGCGCGACCGGATCGACCCCGGCACCGCGAGCACCTCGCGGCCAAGGTCGGCGGCCCAGCGCGCTGTGCTCAGCGCGCCGCTTCGCTCCGTGGCCTCGACCACAACGACCGCCTGGGCAAGCGCGGCGATGATGCGATTGCGCTTCGGGAAGTTGTATTTGAGTGGCGGCGTCCCCTGGGGCTCCTCGGTGATCAGCGACCCGGTCGCGACGATTCGCGAGCGCAGCTCGGCGTGCCTCGGCGGGTAGCAGACGTCGATCCCGCAGCCGAGCACCGCGACCGTCGAACCTCCCGAGTCGAGCGCGCCGCCGTGCGCCGCCGCGTCGATCCCCAGGGCCATGCCGCTGACCACCTGGATCCCGGCGTCGCCGAGATCGCGGCCGATCGAACGGGCGATCTCCACACCGGCGAAGGTGGCCCGCCGCGAACCGACCACGGCGACGCAGAGCATGGCCGGCCCGATCGTCCCGAGTTGCCAGAGGCCGTTCGGTGGCTGCTCGAGGTGAGCGAGCCGGACCGGCCAGCCGGGCGATGCGGCGTCGATCCAGCGCGGCTGCTGGTTCATCCAGCCATCTCGATGCGGTAGTGGAGCGCCTCGGCGAGCGCATCCTCACCGACCCGATCCTGACCGGCGAGGTCGGCGATGGTTCGGGCGACCCGCAGGACACGAAAGAAGCCCCGCGCACTGAGGTGCAGGCGTTCTCCCGACAGCGCCAGCAGGCGCCGGGCGGGTGCGGTGGAGCGCGCCGCCGCCAGGATCTCGCGTCCGCTCATCGCTGCGTTGCCCTGCCCGGGACGTTCACCCCGCCGCGAGCGTGCCGCCTCCACGCGCCGGCGAACCGCGGCGGACGGCTCCGCGTCCGACCCGTCGAAGATGTCGCGATACTCCTGACGGGGCACCGAGACGACCAGGTCGATGCGATCCTTGATCGGCCCGCTGATCTTGCTCTGATACGCCTGCAACTGCCGGGGCTCGCAGCTGCATCCCTGGGCGTCGCCGAGGTGCCCGCAGGGGCAGGGATTGGATGCGCCGACGAGCATGAAATCGGCGGGGAACATCACGGCGGCCCGGGCACGGGCGATGGTGACCGAGTGCTCCTCCAGCGGCTGGCGCAAAGCCTCGAGATGCTGTCGCGAGAATTCGCACAGCTCGTCGAGGAACAGCACTCCCCGGTGCGCGAGGCTTACACTTACACTCATGACAGCACTCGCTCCTCCCGCCACCCGCGTCGCCGCGATCTACTGCCGTATCTCAGATGACCGCGAGGGCGCCGGCCTTGGCGTTGCTCGTCAAGAGGCCGACTGCCGACCACTCTGCGAGCGGCGCGGATTCTCTGGCGATGCGATCCAGCTCTACGTCGACAACGACGTGTCCGCCTATAGCGGAAGGCGGCGGCCCGAGTACGAGCGACTCCTGTCCGACATTCGGGCGGGTGGCGTAGGTGTGGTGGTCGCATGGCACGCCGACCGTCTGCATCGGTCGCCGGTCGAACTAGAGGCCTTCATCGCGACGGTGGAGGCCGCTGGCGTCGATGTCGAGACGGCGCGAGCAGGCGTCCTCGATCTGAGCACCCCATCGGGTCGCATGGTCGCGCGGCAACTCGGCGCAGTCGCACGCTACGAGTCCGAGCACAAGTCGGAGCGGCAGCGGCGTAAGCACCAGGAGCTGGCCGCAGCCGGTAAATCGTCGGGAGGCGGGACGCGCCCCTACGGCTATCAAGCTGACCGGCGCACGGTGAAAGAGGACGAGGCGGCCTACATCCGCGAAGCCGCTCAGCGCGTCCTCACAGGCGAGTCCATCCGCTCAATCTGCCGTGACCTCACGGCGCGCCGCGCGCAGACCGTCCTGGGCGGCGAATGGAAGCCCACGGTCCTCCGCAACCTACTCTTGTCGGCGCGGATCAGCGGCCGACGTGAGCATGGCCGACGCGACCCGCACACTCGCTCGATCGTGGCCGCCCCGATCACGTCGGAGTCGGCGGAGTGCGCGGCGATCATCTCGCCGGAGATCAGCGACCACCTCCGCGCCGTCCTGAGTGATCCGGCTCGGCGGTGGGTGCAGCCGTGGAACCGTCGTAGCTATCTGCTCCACGGGATCGCCCGTTGCGGCCTCTGTGACAAGCCGCTGATTGCACGTCCGCGCGGCGGTGGTGCGCGCTGCTACGTCTGTGCAAGCGGGCCGGGATTCGGAGGCTGCGGAAAGATTCGGATCACGGCGGAGGACTTGGAAGCTCAGGTCCAGCTCGACGTCGTTGCGGCGATCGACGGCGGCGCCTTCGATGCGGTGCTCCGCGAGGGCGACGATTCCGATGCCGGCGCCGCTCGCGGCGAGACTGTGCGACTACAGGAACGGCTGGACGCGCTTGGGAGACAGTACGCGGCTGACGAGATCAGCGACGGCGAGTGGAGGGCCATGAGGACAGTGCTTGTCGACCGACTGGACAGCGCTGAGCGCCGCTATGCCGAGCTGCGCGGTTCGCGGTCACTGCGCTCGATGCCGATGCCGCTACTGCCCGCGTGGGAGTCGTTCGACTTCGGGCAGCGCCGGAGCGTCCTCGGTGATCTCGTCGCCGAGGTGCGCGTTGGGCCGGGGATTCGCGGCCTCAACCGGTTCGACCCGCGCCGAGTCTCGATTGTCTGGAAGGTGTAGGCCGACCTCTGGTTGCGTCGTTATCGCGCTTCCGGGGATGACGAAGAGGGCAGCGGGGTTCGAGTTTCCGTTGTCAGTCGAGGTCATGGCTGTGCCAACGCCTTTGCTTCGAAGGGAATCGACTTCTGGTGTATTCCGTCGATGAGAACTTCAACGCTGTACTTGCCGACGGCTGGAAGCATCACACCATGCAGTCCAAAGGGCACCATCCAATTGACCGCTTGGTCAGGCCGCGGAAGATTCGGTATGACGCCTGCTTGAACCTCGATCGCTGCGATCTCCTGACCGTCCTCACCCAGGACGAGAACCCGAAGGGTGTGGTTCGTCGACACCTCGGTGGGGTGCGCCAATACCCGTACTGCCAATCCGACATTCATCGGGGCAGGAAACGACGGCCGAGTAAGCTCTGTCACCCCGCCGCCGAGGATGTGCAAGAGGTTGTCCCTAACGGTTACGAAGTCACATAGCAGAGCTACGTCGACATTCATCAGGCCGCGCGGGTCACTAGTTCTTTGCCGACATTCTGCATATCACCGCCGCTGAGGATGCCCGGCCAGGTAGACGTCCCCACGATTGTTGGGACTACCCGCACGGGTTCCTGCAGAAACAGCGTCAGGCCTTCGGCAGCGAGCCGGAGAGCTTCCTCGAATGTGTCTCCAACGGCCATCCATTCGGGCAATTCGGCACTTTCAGCCGACCACACCCCCTCCACCATGGCGAAGGTCACTCGTACTGCACGCATCTGTTCTAACACTCCAAAAACTTCAAAGCACCCGAAAAGCTTCACCTTCGGGCAGGCCAACCTTCATGGTCAGAAATTTGCGGACGAGGCCGGGCGGTATCTCCTGCTGGTCATGCCACGAAAACTGGACGTCAGCGTACCCATTCTTGGATCGAAGCTTTCGATGGGAACCTGACTGTTGCACGATCTCATATTCAAGCGGTTTCCGTTGGAGGATCGCGAGGAGCTGTCGTCCCCGGAGAGAGGGGAATTCCACGATGGGCAGTCTGATCGATCCAAGCGAGGACGTTGGACGCCCCGACCTGGACGAAGGGAGCGACCCACGGCGCCGGAGTTGGCTGACTAAGGCGCCGGGGCCATCTCCCCACAGGAAGGGAGCGAAGGTTAGGGAGCGACCCGCTGAATCCCAAAAAGACGGGCCGCTCCCGAGCGAATAGGGCTAAGAGGTCTTGTTCATCAACGTCCGAGCGCCGGTTTCGCCGGTCCCCGAGCTGTTGGTGAGATCGCCCCCGACGCGCCATGAGTACCAGGCGCCACGCTGCCCGAGCGGTCGAGCCGTCGACTGGTCGAACAGGTGCGGGACGAGCTCCACGGCGCCCGAGTTGAGGCGGTCGAAGATGATGTAACTCCGCGAGAGGTCGGTGACGGTGAGGTACGCCGCCGTCGCTGTCGAGTTGGTGGGCAGGTCCACGAATCCCGAGGACTCGCGGTAGGGATGCCCGAGCAACATCATGTTCACGCCGTCCGCCGCGACCGGCATGAGTGAGGAGCCGCTCGCATAGCCGGCGCCGGGGAGCTGGCCGAGACGGTCATCCCCAGACTGCCGGATCGCGTTTTGTGTGACTGCCGAGCCGAGCCAGGTCGCATTGGGGCGATAGCGCGGTGGCAGCGCCGCGAAGACCGTGTACACGTCGGTCAGGCCGATGGTGCCGTGGGTGGTCGAGGTGATCTGCGAATACGTGTTGTTGATCAGGCGGTACTGGATGCCGAAGGGCTGACCCGACCCCGTGCCGACGCTGAACGCGGTCGTTTCGAGGACCGCTTGCGCGTCGACGAAGAGGGTCACCAGCTGCTCCGTGAACGTGGCGTAGTCAGCCTCCAACTCGATCGAGAAGGGCACGAAGCAGGCGCCCTTGTAGGCCGTGATCGACGGTTGGAGCAGGGTTGGAGTGCCGTCCGCGACCGCCGCACCTTCAGCCGTCCAGTTCGCCGTGACACCCGCGCTCGCGACACCCTTGAAGACGTCCGAGACGCCCGACTCGGTCTTTGCCAGCTCCCGGAACGGGTTGATGCTGCCGCTCCCCAACAGGATGATCGCGGGGTCGATGAGCACGGGCACGCCGTACCCACCAGCCGAGCCGGTGCCTCCGTTTGCCGCTCTGTGTTCTTGCTCGACTCGTCCGAAGGCGTCGCGCTCCTCGGCAGTCATGGCGGCGAAGGCGCGTCCGGGGTCGCCGATGGTGACCAGCTTGGAGAACGCGGTGACGTAGGCCGGGTCGGATCGGGCGACCACGGCGTCGGCGGCGCGAGGGTGGCGCTCCAGCGTGGAGCGAATCGACGGGGCGATGTCGGAGCGCAGCCCGGTCATGGACTCGGCCATCTCGCACGCCGTCTCGATGCCGCGGAGCGCGTTCCCGACCCGCTGATCGGGTGCGCGGTCGGTGGACTCCCACGCGTGGCGTCGGTCGCGCTGCCGCCATTGGGCCGGCGCCGCGCCATCCCAGCCCGGCGAGCTGGTGACGTTGGGATCGTTCCGCAGCGCCGAGCGTTTCGCGCTGGTCGCGGCGGTCGCCAGGTCGATCTCGGCGGTGAGGCGCTTGTACTCGGTGAGCGACAGATCGAACCGCTCCTCCTCCGCCCGGCTCAGCGAGTCCTTGTCGGCCAGGATGCGGATCTGTTCCCCGAGCGCCAGATGTTGGGCACGGAGCTTGGTGAGGTCAGCCATCGGGATCAACTCCTAGGTGCGTTGGAAGTAACAACTACTTCCGACCTGGAGGGTCCCTCGGCTTGGAGTCGGAGCCTCACGCCCGGTCACTTGGCGGATCCCGCCAAACACGCGCCGAGTTGCTGCATACAAAGCGTAACAGCACTCGATTCACGGCGCGTCCGGCAGCGTGTCCCCATCCTTGAACCACGGACCAGGCGCGACGCGCCCGTAGGCGTCCATGACGGCGGTCACGCGTCCCCGCCCATCGGTGTAGGAGCGCGTGCCGTCCGCGTTCGTGTACGGGCTCCACGCGCCCTCCAGCGGAGTGAAGAGCGACGCCATGACCCGCACGTAATCGGCTGCACGGTCGGAGGGGTCGGGGATGGTCGAGTCCAGCTCGAGCGCGGCGACGAACAGGCCCTCCCAGGCGCCCGCGCAGGCCAGCTCGAGGGCCTGATCCTCAGTGAGCGTCGCATCGCGTCGCAGCTGCACCGCGTGCCGGTGCGCGTCGGCCTCATCGACGGCCTTGGCTGCGCGGAGATAGCGCGAGCAGGCAGCAGACGCTGCCTCGCCGAAGTTCGGCCGGCGCCGACGCGTCTGCACGGTGGAACGAGCCTCAGCCAGCATCGGAGTCCTCCATGACGCGGATCGGCGGGCGCACGGTCGCCCGGTACTCCGCGAGTTCGTCGTCCAGGTCGCGCTGCACCTTGGTCGGCGCCTCGACGCGAAGGTCAGCGATCAGGCCGCGCCACTCGTGGAACAACGACGCCGAGCCGGGCTGACGGTCGAGCGCATCGCTCGCAATCAGCAGCGCCGACAGGACGGCCTCGTCAAGCGCCCCGAGGGTTCGTCGTGCTCGTGCTTCGGCAGCCACCCGCTCCGCAGCTCGGCGCATGACGCCCTCCCCGGTCGCACTGGACGATTCCACGGCCCTCCGCTTCGCCGTCATCCGGCATTTGGGCGAGCAGAATCGCCGCTTGGGGCCACGTTTGCCGAGCTGGACGGCCCTCCCGCACTGTTCGCACGTTGGCGTCATGGTCGCGTCCACGCGAAACCGCGAAAACCAAAATTCGCGTTTCGTGAACGATTGGACGGTCGTCGGGTCATGGCGCGAATGCGATAGCCCGTTGAGAGGGTATGCCCGAGGGGGGGTGTCCGATTCGCATGTGTGGATCGCTGCCGGTCGCCAGCTCGTCTCCAAGCTCCGCGCCTGGTGCCTTAGCGTTGGTGTGCATTCATCGTTCCCGGCGCCCCGCCCCCCTTTAGGTGTTGCGCGGGCATGTCTTCTCATGCTCGAGGATGGCGCGCTGGATTTCTCCTTGCATGTCAGCGTCGAGCATCCTGTTCGGGTTAGCACCTGGATTCAGGGCAGTGGCGAAGAGGGTTTGGCCGCACATCGAGCAGACGAACGGATACAGGTCAACAGGGATGTGGGCCGGTTCGTCGGTGGTCATGGATCGCCTCCGTGGTGTGGTGAACAGACAGGGATCGAACAACGCGAGCAGGTACGGTCGGAGAGGTGACAGCAGCAACGCTGCCATAGCGAGAGCGTCGAGGCCAGCAGTCATCAGGGCGCTGAGTTCGGAGCTGGTCATCGGTTTAGCCGCTTGCGGTCTCTGGCGTCGCCTGGTCGCGTTCTGGCAGGCCAGCAGCGAGTCGACACTGATCGAAGGCTTGCCTCAGCGTGAGGTCATCGGCTTCTGTTCGCTTCCAGCTCGTGAGAGCCGGTCTGATCAGACTCTGATCTATCGATCTGTTATCTGATCTGTTAACAGAGGGCGTGGACGATTCGCCCATGGTCGCGTGGTCAATTCGCCCATAGTTGGCGACGAAATCTCCATGGTCAGCGGGCGAATTCTCCATGGTGACCGTAGGCGTTTCTTCCACGGTGACTATGGGTGATTCGTCCATGGTGAGCGGGCACCGAAAGCGGTCGATACCGCGATCACGAAGCACCTCGACCCGGATGCGGTAGCGCGATGGGTTGTGCCGTGAGCGACCGGGCACATACTCCAGCTCGCCCGAGGCGGCCAGTTCATTGATCGCCTGGTTCGCGGTCTTGCGGTCGACGCGCGCGAGCTTCGCTATGCGGTCGAGCGACACGAATGTCCAGCCGTCATCCTTGCGATTCCCGCAGGCTGCGATCGCGACGCCTACCGCATAGGCGCTGTGCTGTGCGTTGCTTCGCTCGATGAATAGTTCGGTGGTCCGCCAGTCGCTCATGACCGTGAAGGGCGACGTCGCGCCCACTCCACGATCGCGAGGGCCGACCGCTCAAAACGTCGCGATCGGCGCGCTGCGCTGACGTCGTCATCGATCTCGACGAGCGAATCGTGAGTGGTATCGTCAGGCTGTTGTTGATCGGGTTGGGGCGCCGGCTGCGGCGCCTCGCCCTCAGCCATTCGGTCCCCTTCTCCGCTTCGGCTTCTCCGCGTTGCGCGCTAGGGCGGCGATAACGGACAGAGCGCGACGATCGGTGATGGTCGGCGTTAGGCCTTGCTCCAGCCGCTCGGCGAGAAGATTCAGCCGAGGCGTGAGTCCCCGCCAGGGATCGCCTGGCATCATCGAGTCGCCTGTCGCGACAGCCACGCGTCCAAGTCCGAACGTCGGACTCGGATGATCTTGGCGCCGACGCGGACAGACGGGATGGTTCCGCTCGCGAGCAAGCCATAGACCTTCGTCATGGATAGCTGAAGCTCGGCGGCGAGCTGCGAAGGTGTTAGCAGCGCCAGTCCAGGTTCAGCCGCGTCGATCATGCGCTACAGGGTGATGCACCGTGGAAGGTGGCGATAGACCTTGCGCGTACACTATGCGTACAAGGTGACCACCCAGGGCGAACGCCGACTCCAGCAGGCGCGGCTGCTATTCGACGCTGCAAAACGTTTGGAGCGCAATGGCGGTCGCGAGTCCGATCGTCGGCTTTGGCAGCAGCATGTGACCGTCGCCGGGGACGTGACCATCGTCCGGTTGGGACCGAATCCCACCGCTCGAGACGGCCAGGAATGGGAGCGGGCGATTACCGTGGCTCGTCCGCCGTCGCCTCGACCCTGGCAGTCATCAGACGTCCAGCGACTCTATCCACGCGCAATCGAGGCGATCTATCCATCCGGCGCGGAGATGGCCGAGGTCTTGTATGCCGGGGTCAGGGTCTTCGTGAGAGCTGCCCTCAAGGGCCACGTAGGAGTGGACTTCGTCGATGGCACGCTCCAACCCGTCGCCCTGGACGAGTACGGAGCTGAAGTCCTCGGGATGGCGCAGCTACTTGAACAGGCCGAGGACGCCACCCTGCCGCAGTCCTCCCATACGTGCCTCGCTGACGGGTGTGAGCGGACCTTGGAGGGCGCCCAGCGGACGAGTCGGAGTTATTGCAGTCAGCGATGTCAGAAGCGCGAATACCGGGCCCAGCTCCGGTCAGGGCGCCGACAGACGGTCGTGCGCGATTCCGGATCGAGGGCCCCAGAGAAGACGACCGTCTAGCGGGGGGCCCGGTCCAGCTCCGGATCGCTACCTCTTAGCGCCATCCAAGTCGGCGCGCGATGGCCGTGTGGAGAACCCATGGACCATCAGGGTCGGGTCGTGGCTGTCTGGCGGCTTCCACTAACAGGAGCCATTTGCTCAGAAAGCGCTCGCTACCCGGCGTCCGGATCTCCGTCACCTTCCAGGCAAGCTGTTCCCAGACTTGGACCGCATGGCCGCCGAACATCTCCAGAGTAAGGTCGGCGTCCAATTGACCTGCCACGTAGACGGTACCCAGTTCTTCGAAGAAGTTAACCAGGCGATAGAGTTGAAGCTGGCGATGCTCACTGACCGTCGTTCTGAATGCCAGTCTCTGGGCTTCGGTGGCTGCTTGTGTAGCTGGCGGGTCGAGCCCGAGATCCCTCAAAACGACGTGGGTCAAATATACGAACTCCCGCGACCAGTAGCGCTCAAAGTAACCGATCACGGTTTGGCGTCTCGCTCCCTTTCGGTTCGACGCAATCGCGATCCAAGCGATCACCGCCGCCGCGAAGAGCAGCGCAGCCTGCGCGGCGGCGACCGCAACTCCCCACGTCTGCACGTCCCAACTCACCCGAAGCGCCCCTTCCGTTCAATGCCGACGCTAATCAGAAGGCCAACGGAAGGAACGGTCGCCTGGGAACCCACGGGGGCAGTTTGCCCTCGGGGATTCCGTCAGTTTCCGTGCGGGTGAGTGATCGGCGGATACACAGGCTCCATCATCTGGATCTCCTGAAAACTGCTGTGGACACCATTCTAAGGGTAGGCACGCAACCCGTCAGTCAAACCCCCGTAACGAGGCACCGTCGGTAGCATAGTCAGCCACAACCCACGACGCAACCAACCGGGCGTGTCACGGCGGGGTGTGCCGGGGTGGGTCGTCTCTCGGACCCAGGCCTGGGAACCTGATGTGAAAGCGCCACGCTATGGTGCGCGAGACTGATCTCGCCGGGCTGCGCGAGGCCGGTGCCGCCTCCCACCAGTCCTGCCCTCGAGATGCTGTGATGGGGCGAACGGAATGGCGGCCGCACGGTGGTCGGCGGGCGCTCGC
>Ga0116215_1000059_pt1 | contig 83000 bp, 82 predicted proteins | sample Sb_taG_7_FD_89698 | JGI IMG/M metagenome (GOLD analysis project Ga0116215, IMG submission 89698) | Peat soil microbial communities from Weissenstadt, Germany - Sb_50d_2_FS metaG | ecosystem: Environmental > Terrestrial > Soil > Wetlands > Peat | place: Germany: Weissenstadt | collected 2010-09-21
CATCCCGTCGTGGACGGTGGCGGGGATGCTCAACGAACTGCAGATGGACCACCTCCCCTTTGGGGGTGTGCTCGTCGTGGACGAGGCCGGGATGCTCGGCGACCGTCAGCTCGCCGAGCTGGTCTCGCTCTCGGCGCGGGACGACGCCAAGCTGGTGCTGGTCGGCGACCCCAAACAGCTGCAGCCCATTGAGGCCGGGGCGCCATTGCGCACCCTTGGCGAGCGCATCGGCAAGGTCGAGCTCACCGAGAACATCCGCCAGGTCGACCCGTGGGAACGGGCGACGCTCGCCCTGCTGCGCGACGCCGAAGCGCGCGCGGCCTACCGCGAGTACATGCGACACGACCGGGTGCACATTGCACCGTCGGCACCGGAGCGTCGGGCGGAGGTGGTCGCCCATCACAGCGCTCTGAGCGCCAGCGGCCTCGACGCGATCATGCTCGCGCGCCGTCGGGACGAGGTGGAGACTCTCAACGAGCTCGCCCGTGCCAGGGCCGTGGAGGACGGGCGCGTGCACGGACCGGCGCTGAGCGTGAAAGACAAGGACTACCAGGCGGGCGACCGGATCGTCTGCCTGACCAACGATCGTCATGCCGGGGTACGCAACGGCACCCGTGGCGTCGTGACCAGCGTCGATCCTGAACGGGGCACGCTCACTCTCGAGCGTCCTGACCACGGTCAGGTGACCATCGATACAAGGCAATACGACGCTCTCGACCGCGGCTACGCCCTCACCGTCCATAAGGCCCAGGGCATGACCGCGGACATCGCGATGGTGGTGGGTTCGGATGGCGCCAGCCGCGAGTGGACGTATACGGCGATGTCGAGGGCCACCCTCGCCACGCACCACTACGAGGTGGCGACGCCACTGGAGCGAGACCCCCTGGGGATCATGCACTGGAAGGAGCCGTCGCCAACCGCAGAGGAACGAACCGTGCACTCCTGGAGCCGCAGCGAGGAGAAGGAGTCGGCGCTCGACTATCCCGATCGATATGAGCGGGCAGAACGTGACCGCGTAGCCGGCCCTGCCAACCTCGACGCGCCCGCGACCGACGCGCAACGAGCCCTGCTGGAGATGCTCGGCGTATCTGAGTTTCCTCAGGATGCGACCTGGGTGGAGGCGACATTGGAGATCGACCACCAGTTCGTTGAGCGAGAGGGTCGTCGCCTCGAAGGGTGGCTGCGTGACATGGGCGTCTCCGAGCACGCCGCACATGCGTTGATCCGGCGCGCCGCGGACGATGTGGGTCGGGCCAAGGCGGCCGACGTGCGCAAGATGGTCGAGAGCAGAACGACTGCTGGCGTCATCACGCCAACCGTGGACGCCATGCTCGAAGCAGCCCAGCTGGAGTACGAGGCGTCGCTCGCCCCCGGAGAACTGTCTCCATGACAGCGCGAGCCGACGAGGCGGAGCGACGGCTGGCGGCGATCGAACTTCGCCTTGAAGGGATCGACACCTTCGTTGCAGATGCCCGACGATGGCTGATCGACAGCCTGAGGACGGGCGAACGTGAGCGTCCTCTCACCACGTCCGAGGTCGAGGCGCGAGACCGTCTGCTCATTGCAGCCGAGCACTCCGCCGCGTCCGTTGTCGCGGGCGCGATCCTTCCGGCATCGTATGGCGACCAAGAGAGCTTCGAGCTGGCCTCACTCGCAGCCTGGGTGAACTGGGTGGCGATGGCGTTCGACCTCTCCGAGCGGTGGCCGAGCTGCTGGTATCGCCACGAAGGTCTGGTGTTCGAGATGCAGTCGCTCCGTCGCTGGCACGTTGCCCTCCGCACCGACCTCGCTACCGACCCGAGCTCGGCAATCCGATGGAGTGAGGCCCTACACAGAGTCAACACAGAATCCGCTCGACACATCGCTCAGCGGTGTCTGAGCACGCATCGTGACGCGCCTCCTCTCGACTCGGTCACGGATTAGCTGGCGGGCGACCGTGCCACAGACGAATCGTTGAGCATGACCACGCGGCCACCGATGCGACACCGACCCTCGAGAGCTCTCGAGTCGTGAACGCTGCGATTGGCGAAAGTATTCCCAAGGCTCCGGAGCCAGGGGCCAGGCCGGGAATGAGCGGGCGCCGCGTATTCAGAACCCCGCCGTTCGCGGCACCATGAGGAAGGCGAAGGCACCCCGCGCGGGGCCTGGATTAGCGGGTTCAACGAGGTCTTCGATCCATCTTGAGACCCGCAGATCGGTATGCATCGCCGCCGCAACCGTAGGTGATTGGACCCCCCGCACAAGGCCGGCCAGCACATCGGATTTCGCTAGCCGCACAGGTCGGCCAGCTGAGTTTTGATCCGACCCGAGTCGGATATACGTCGAGACGCGGGCGAATCAACGAGCCGCCGGCATGCCGCCTCGGCCCTCGGTCCGATTGGTCACGGCAAGGTCATTTCAGGAGGACCTATGAACCCCGCATCTGGCGACGAGTTCGAAGCTGAACTCCAACGGCTAACGGAGCTACTCACCAAGAGTGAACCGTCCTCGATCCAGCCGGGGATCGTTATTCCGCGTCAGGGGGTCACATACCTGTCTGGAACCACCTTGCCGGCGGTGACGAGCGGGGCCTTTGGAAGCGATCCCGTAGCAGGCATTGTCCGGCCTCGCCCGCGCGAGCAAGGGCTCGCACCGTACGTCGCGGCCTTTCTCATCCAAGCTGACTATCTCGACTCGACCACATCGATTAATGACCTCGAGAAACGACTGCAGCTTTGGGCTGTCCATGACCCATCGCTTGAGCTCATTACGACGCTCTGCGCCATAAGTCGGTGCGCTGGAGATCACGATGAGCTGATCGCGCAACTTATCGCCGACTACTCCTCGTGGCTCAAGCCTGATGCAGCCGCACGGCTCCGGGCGAAGCTCACCGATCCGGACGTGCCTCGGCGCTTTCTTGCTCGCCAGGCGGTACTGAATGCCCTGCGGCACGTCTTGCTGGCGGACCCTGCGCTCCCGAGCCTTCCGATCGATCCGATGGTGAAGGCGGTTTTCTTGGCCCACGGCACCGCGCAAACCCTCGACAACCTGCCGGCAGGGCGCACCCCCTTCGCGACAAACGTGTCGGCCGAGCTCGCTGTTGCGCTCGCACAGAACTACCTCTTCCATAAGCAACAGGACCTCTGCATGCGACTGCTGCGCAGTGACGAGCTCTGGGGCGTCTATGGAGCGGCGGTGGCAGCTTCGGATCTGAACAAGACCGCGGACGACCTCTTCACTGAGGCGACCGGTGGCATCGAGCGACGGGATTTCATGGCTCTTGGTTTTGGACTCTGGTCCCAGGCGATGGCATGGAAGCCAGGCACTCCTTTCCTCATCAGCCCACCACGACTGGCCAACGATCCTACCGGTGAACGCACAGAGCGGGTTATGGAGTTCCTCAGCCGCGATCAGGCAGAGCTCGCCGCAGCACTAAACGGCGCGGGCGCCGGTTGGCAGCTGGAGCCGTTTGAAGAGAGTCCGATACTGCGCACACCGAACGGTCTCGCGGTCATCGACATGATGCTGCTCGTGAATCGGATTACCTCCTGCATCGCCGATATCGTCTTCGAGTCGCTGCGCAGTAAGGGAACCGGGCAGCACGTTCTGTGGTCCCGAGAATATGGCCACATCGTGGAGCAGCTGGCTATCGCGTACGCGCGAAGGCTTGCTCCCACTGCGATCGGAGGAGGGGCCAACTTCTACGACGAAGATGCCCTCGAGGCCTTTGTCGGTGATGGTCGGGTCTGCGATGCCGCAATAGACTTCGGTGACGCGATGCTGCTCCTCGAGATTCAGCGGGGCGAGGTCCAGGCCGAAATCCGATACGAGGGCAGCGTGCCTCGTTTTCTCAAGCACATTGACCAGGCCATCGTCAGTAAGACCGAGCAGCTTGACAGCGTTGCTCTCCACATCCTTGATGACGAAACCCCGCTAACGGGCATCGCTCCACAGCGCGATCCACGACCGCGGATCTACCCCGTGGTTGTCCAGGGTGACGGGTTCGCTATCGAACCGATCTCGCAAGGCTACATCCGAAAGAAGGTGCGTGATCAGGGATGGCTCGTTCACGCGAAGATCGAAACCCTGTCGGTGATCGATACGGACGAATTGCAGATGCTCGTCGGCCTCTTCGAGTCTCGCGGCCTGTCCCCAACTCAGCTTCTTCAGGAGTGGCACGCGTCATCGCATGACCTGTATTCGCTGCGCAACTACCTGCTTTACGCCTATCCCGACCGCTCGCCGGAGGATTTGAGACCGAAGGGGGCGGGGCCGGCCTGGGAGTCGCTGGGGGAAGAGATCAAGTCGCGCCTTGAACTGCCTGAGGGCAAGACTGAGAACGCGGTCTGAACTTGGCGGACGTTGGCGGTCACCCCCATGCGGCGACCTCTGCAGGTGGGGCGGATGCATCGCTCAGCGGCGCTCCCAGTAGAGGAGGGCCAGCTACGGGTCGAGCATGGCACGACATGTCTCCAGTACGACTTGCTGGGTGGTGAGTGGATCGTTTACACCCTGCGCGTGAGCGGCTGTTCGAAGGGGTAGCGGCCAGCCGTACGCGACGAGGTTGGTCTCCGCGCCGGCGATCCATCGATCCGCTTGTTTCCGCCCAGCCGAGTACTCAAAGAAGGGCGACGCAAGCTCGTCATCATCGGTGGGTACGTAGAGCGCTACCTCGTTGACGTACGCCATGACCCAGACGGGATCCGACGAGAATCCACGTATTCGCTCCGCATAGCCACTCAACACTTCGTGACCGAGGCCAACGATGGTCAGGCCGTGGAGCTTCCAGATCTGGATCGGCATTTCAACAGTTCCGTCCAGCGGCCCTTGATCCATGCGGCTGAGCATCCTCTCGGCGTGCCTCCTTGTACCTTCGCTGAGAGCCTTGTCTTCGACTCTCGTCTGGAACGCGCTCTTCATGTCGGGATGCCCGAAGACGAAAGGGAGGTCTACGCTGCGTTGCTCAGTGCGCACAGGACCAGCAACTCGTGTCCAGCCGTCGCTGGCGATTGCCTTCAGCACCAGGCCGCCCACGCGCGCATCGTCCGCCATCATTTCTCCGGAAGGATTGAGATCTCCCGCACACCCTTGGAAAAACAGTGCGGGAGCCTCCAATGCGCGCTCAATCGCCGACGACGCCGCGCCGCAGAAGTCGCTATCCCACGAATGATTCTGGCCGACACAGATGGGATGGCACGCGCATCCGAATAGCACCGCGAACGGAGTGCCATCCGTAGCAGAACGGGCGAGGAGAATCGAGACGCGGTCATGAGCTTTGCCGGGCCGCGACTCGCGATTCACGGCTAGCTCATCGACCGCTTCGGTGTATTCCAGCGTGACCGACCGAGGCTCTTCGGCGAGGACCTCTTGAGTAAGGTCAATCAGTTCGCTGACAAGGAGTTGGGCAAACACCTCGATCTCGTCAGCGCTTGGGACTCCGAGCAGCAGATACGGATCCGGATAGTCGGGCATCGCTGGCGCGGAATGCGTGTGGCTCGCCGTGAGCATGAAGTCGGAACTCTTGCGTACGAGGCCACGTGAGACCACCGCGCTGCGGATCTGGTGGTGAATGCGGGGTGGAAAGCCGAGGATATCTACTCGAACCAGCACCTTCGGCCCGTTGGCGTCTCTGATAACGGCACATTGGGCACGTAGTGGTGGCCGCTCAGCGCACGGTCCGACGCTGCGCCGCTCGCCCCAACCATAGCCGCCCATCCACTGATTGCCAGACTTGGCGATGACCTCAGTCAGATCCCGGGCGCCGACCGCCATTTCGATCGTTGATGTCATATGTGTTGTCGATCCTGCGCCGAGTCGGCGTCAGACCTCTAGGGCAATCAGGTCTTTCAATGATGGTCGCGACGACCCCCCATCACTTAGCGAAAATCTGCGGGCTAACCCTTGCGGGTTCTTAGCCGGCTGCGTATGATCCTCTCGGCCGCCGGGTCAACGTCCCAGAGGCCGAGCTTGCCTCGATATGGGATTGGCTTTGAAAGGCGTATGGCATCACTAAGGAGCCAATGCCACTGCTCCTTGAGAGCCCAGGGCGACTTCGACCCCTGGATGCAATCGACCACGGTGACGACTCCGATGATGGCACTGTGATCAAACGGCCCTCGAACCCGAGGCTCATGTTCATCGAAGCCGAGGCCTGCGTGGATAGCTAGCAAGCCGCGATGGTTAGTCCTCCTGGTGCGGTTCTCTACATCCTTGCGTCCACGGATGATCAACTCGGCCCAAGGCTGGCGAACTGTCAAGGCTTTCATGTATCGGGACTGTAGGGCCGGTGAAGAGGTCTTTCAAGCCCAACTCCGACGGCACGCGCTAGAGAAATCAAGTCTCGGCAGCCAGGGCAAAGACAACGCACCGGAGGGAACCCCGCATCCACATTCGACGCAGTGATGGTACCGCGAGGCACGCTTAGGCACGCGCGTTGGGACTCCGTCGCGTCTGCGAATTGGGCACCTGAGCCGGAGCAACCTGCGCCCAAACTGAAGCGCTGCCGAACCTGCGCTCTTTGGCGGTGGCCCGGAGCTATAGTGCGTCTCCCGGGGGCCAAAAGCTCCGCGCATGGAGCGACTACGACGCCAAATATGAACGAGCTGGATCTCTTGTGCAGGGGCGCACCCGTGACTGTCCCTACCGACACTCCGAGACTCCTGCTGTCGACCGAGCAAGTTGCACAGGCGTTGGCCGTGTCTCCGCGGTTCGTAAAGAACCTGATCTACTCAGGAGAACTACCTTCATGCAGGGTCGGTCGGCTGCGGCGCATTTACATCGGAGACTTATGCGCGTGGATCGAGGCGCTCCGCGACGCCGGCGCGAAGGCCAATAGCCGGGAAGGATCGGCATCGCCGATCTCAGCCAGAAACGAGGGTCGTCCGGTACTACCTCAATGAGTAGACGTCATACCCGTTTCGTGGCTGGGGGTAATGGGAATCAGTCTGTCCCCTCGACAGGATCCGACTCCGTCTCCGAGTTAAGCCCACCCGGCACCGTGCGACGTGTCGGCGCGTACCTGACGTCACATGACCGAGTGTCGCTCACCCGACGCTCGCTCAACCTATCGCTCGACTATCGTAAAGTGTAAGCGCTACGTGAGCGCCCGGAGCGTACACTCGACGTGCATGGATCCTGCCTCCCGACTAGGCGAGACTCCCAAATCGCTGCTTCTGAGTAAAGCTGCCGCGGCACGGACTCTGAACGTGAGCGTTCGTCAGTTGACCCGGTTCGTCGCCAGCGGTGTCCTCACGCCCGTCAGACTCGGACCGCGCCTAGTTCGGTTCACCCCTGCCGAGCTGGAGGCCTTTGTCGCCCGACATGCCGGATCCGCGCAGCCGCCACTGTGGCCAGAGGTGGTAGGCCGACGGCGACGACGCTAGGATTCGGAGACATGCCAAAACAGCGCCGCCGAGCGCGTCGAGGTACTGGAAGCCACCGCGTATGGCGCGGCCGTCATCAAATTCGCTGCGTCATTGCCGGGAGGGTGCGCGCGTTCAGCGCCGATACCCTCGCAGAGGCGCAAGCACTTGCCGACGCGGCAGTTCGTGAGGCGGCGGCGCCGACCGTCATCGCCTCACCGACGATCCGGGACTGGCTCGCCGAGTGGCTGACCCGAAAGCGGGCGAGCGTCCGCCCACAGACGTACTTCGCGTATGAAGCGCACGCGCGTCTGCACATTGTGCCGGCGATCGGAAACGTTCGACTCGATGCCCTCGCCGTGTCTCACATAGACAGGCTGCACGCCGCACTCGCCCGCAAGGTCAGCGGCACCACCGCCCATCACGTCCACATGACGCTCAAGGCGGCGCTCAACGGCGCCGCCAAGCGCGGTCATCGTGTGTCTCCAGCGCTCACTGCGGTCGATCCTCCGCGCCGCCGCGCCAGAGACATCGAGACGCTCACCCGAGCAGAGGTCGATGATCTCCTAGCAGCGGCGTATGGCGACCCGCTCGAAGCCCTGTACGTCCTCGCGGTGACCTTGGGCATGCGCGAAGGCGAACTCCTCGGGTTGCGCTGGCAAAACGTTGACCTTACGGCGCGTCGCCTCCTCGTGGCACGCAATGCGACGCGGGCACTCGACGGATCTCGAGTCCTGACCGATCCCAAGACCGCCGCCGGCAAGCGAACCCTGTACTTGCCACGCATCGCCATCGATGCGCTCGCTCGCACTCCCCACATCGGTGAGCTCATCTGGCCCGGAGCCGACGGGCATCCGATGCCAGAGCAGACCCTCTACTCGCGGCGCTGGATCCCATTGCGCAAGAGAGCCAAGATCAGACCCGTGTCCTTCCACGCTCTACGGCACACAGCCGCCACGCTGGCCCTGGAGGACGGTCAGCCTCCGCACGTCGTCGCGGCGATGCTCGGCCATGCCAGCGTCGCCACGACTCTGCGGCTCTACGCCCACGTGACCCACGCCAGCACCGAAGCCCTGGTCGACGCGATTGACGCGCGTTTCGGGCCTCGTCTCCGTGTCCTCCCGGAGGAGGTATTGGACCAGTATTGGACCAACGAAACCGAAATTGGCGCCACTGCAACGGAAACGGAGTGCCGAGAAAGGGAATCGAACCCTTACGCCCTTACGAGCACAGCGCCCTGAACGCTGCGTGTCTACCAGTTCCACCACCTCGGCGAGGTGCCCGGAGATGGTATCAGCGGCGCAGCGCCGTGCCCATCAAAGCTGCCCCTAGTGGATCTGCCATAAGGCGATGTCGTCGTACCGCGCGGACTCCGCCCCGATCGACGGGATCGGGGCGGTGGGCGCGGGCGATCCGAAGACCATCGAGACGCGAGGCGTATACAGAAAGACCGCCGGTGCATCGTCGGCCACCAGCGCGGCCACCTGTGCGGCAGCGGTGATCCGAGCCGTGCGATCAATCGACTGAGCGAGCGTGTCCAGTGCCGCGTCGAGGAAGGGGTCGGGGGTGCCGCCGGACACGTTGTAGCCATGCGGCGGCGCGGCGTTGGACCGCCAGAAGGCGCTGACGTCGGGATCGGGCACGGGGCTCCAGGCATCGATCGCAAGCTGGAAACGGCCGCTGTCGAGGGTGCCGGTGAGGAAGTTCTGCGGCGCCACCACGTCGACGGTCACCTGAACCCCGATCGCGGCCAGCTGCCTGGCGACCTCGTCCGCGACCAGCGGAAGCGGGTTGAGGCTCGGAACCGAAAGCGTGAACGCCAGCTCCGCCGAACCGCGTTGACGGACCCCGCTCGTGCCGGGCACCCACCCGTTGGCCTGGAGCACCGACGCCGCCACGGTCGGTGAGATCGCCTCGATGGCCGGCGGACCAATCCAGGGGATGCCCACGGAGTACGGCCCCGTCTGGATCACGCCTCCGCGGCCGGCGAGCGCGCCGGCGACGACGGCGGATCGATCGATCGCGATGCCGATGGCGTGACGGACGACCGAGTCCGCGAGGGCGGGGACGCGCTCGTTGAACATGAGATCAACGAACTGGGGGGTGGTCATGCTCTCGGCCTGCGCTCCCTTGACGTGCTGCAGCGTCGCGAGCTCCTCGGGAGTGGTCGCCAGCAGCGCGCCGATGCTCCCCTGGGAAAAGGCGTACGCAGCGTCGTGAAAGATGACGAAGAGACGGAGTTCGTAGCTCTTGATGGCGGGATGCACCTCCGCGTGCGGGTTGGGCTGGAGGACGACCGCCAGCGCGGCGGTCGACTGGACGTCGTACGGGCCGGAGGTTGGCATCGGCGTGGTGGGATGCTCGGTTGCCGACACGAGCGCCGGCTCGCTCAGCCCGCCCAGGGGGAGGATCGGCAGCTGGGTGAGTGTCGCGGCGAATGAGGCGCGCGGCGCCGGCAGCGTGAATGTCACGGTGGAAAGCGCGCCCGAAACCTTGACGCCCCGCAGGGCCGCCGCCAGCGTCGGATCGCTCGCCTGGGAGGAGAGCGCAAACGTGTCCGTGGCGATGACGTCGGCAGCGGTGATGGGCGCGCCGTTCGACCACTCCAGGTTCGACTTGAGCACCACCGTGCAGGCGAGCCCGTTGCTGCTGACCGCGTACGACGCCGCGAGGTCGGTGGTCGGATACCCGGTGCTGTCCAGCTTGAGCAGCGACCGGTAGAGCATGTGGCCCACGTCGACGACCGCCGGGTCCGAGGAGTCGATGAGGGGATTGAGCGACATCGGCCGCTCGCTGACCACCAGGCCCTCGGTGAACTCCGCGCCGCCGATCAGCCCGAAGTGGAGTGACAGCGCGAACCCGAGCGCGCCGATCGCCAGAAGCCCGAGCGCCGCTCCGGCGATGACCTCAATCGGCCGATGCCGGCGCAGCCACCTTACTTGGTGACGTAGGTGGCGAGGATCGAGACGACGACGAAGAGCGCGATCATCGCTGCGGAGAACCGCAGCAGGCTGGCTTCCAGTCCGCGCCGGCGCCGGTACCCGCCGCCGGAGTCTCCTCCACCACCGATGGTGCCCCCGAGCCCGGTCGACTTCGGGGTCTGGAGGAGGATGCCAAGGATCGCGAGGATCCCGATCACGACTTGGGCCACGGCGAGAGCCGTCTTCACGCAACAACGCCTCCTTGACAATGCATCGGCCCGAGTATAGGTGGATCGGCGCGATCCGCCCCCCTGAATCGCACGCCGCTCCGGATTCAGCACATACGCTGCTCTGTGGTAGTGTTGCCGCCACATGCCACTACTGCGTATATCCCCGACCTGGCTGTGGCGCTGCGGCGTGGGTGTGATCGCCGCCGCGGTCCTGGTCGTCGGCTGCTCCCAGATCCGGGCTTCGGCGTTGCCGACCACGGTCGCCGCGCCGCTGCTCGGACCCGCTCCACCGGTCATGGTCGGCGCCGACCAGGTGTCTCTGCTGCGCAGCGGCCCGGCGACGTTTGCGCGCCTCGGGTCGCTCATCGACGGTGCTCGCCTGAGCATCCACGTGGAGATCTACGAGTTCGGGCAGCGCCCTCTCGCCGACGGCCTCGTCGCCGCGCATCGGCGAGGCGTCGCCGTGACGGTCATCGACGACCCGTCGGAGCTGAGCAGCGTCGCCACCGCCGCGCAGCTCCGAACCACGGGGATCGACGTCGTCGACTATCCGGTGCGCAAGGAGATGATCGACCACGTCAAGCTCCTGGTCGTCGACTCGACGGTTGCGGTCGTTGGTGGCATCAACTGGGGAGTGCGCTCACCGGCGAACCACGACTACGACGCCGAGGTGCGCGGCCCTGTGGTGCGCAACCTCGACCGGATCTTCGCGCGCGACCTGGTCACCTGTGGCCGCGACGCTCCTGTGCCGGACGCTGTGGGAGACGCGTCGATCGACGTCGCGGCGACGCTACCGGGGGCGGAGATCCGTCCGCTCGCCCTCGGTCTCATCGATGGTGCGCTGCACACGCTCGACCTCGAGCTGTTCGTCCTCACCGACACCGGTGTCGTCCACGCGCTCGAAGCCGCGGCGCTTCGCGGCGTCGCGGTGAGGGTCCTCCTCGACCCGTCGCAACCCTCCAGTGATGCCTCGTACGCGGCGTTGCGCGGCGCCGGCATCCCGGTGCGGTGGTATCGAAGCCGGGGTGAGCTGCTCCACGCCAAGGCGATCGTCGCCGACGGCCGATCGGTCCTTTTCGGGAGCGCCAACTGGTCCGGCGGCGGCTTCGCGCGCAATCACGAGCTCGATATCGAGCTGGTGGCGGCGCCCGTGGTGGCCGACGAGATGCTCGCCCAGATGCGGCTCGACTGGGCTGCCAGCGCTTGAGCAGTGATTTGACAAGCGACGGATCTCGATATATCGTTGACGCATCGAATCAGCCGCCACGGAGCGAACCGAAATGACCAGAGAACAACCTGAACCCACCCCTCACGACGAGTGGGCGTGGGGGCATCACGACGCCGCCGCACGTTTCCACCATCACGTGCGCCAGCACCTCGAGCACGGCGTTCGGAACCGGCACCGCCGGGGATGGCCCCCCTTCGACGTCCCGGATTTTGCCGCTGGCTTCGGCGGTCCCGGCGGCTTCGGGCACCAGTTCGGCCCGGGCCGGCGTGCCGCCCGGGGCGACGTCCGCGCCGCGATCCTCGTCCTGCTCGCGGAGAAGCCGTCGCACGGCTACCAGATCATTCAGGAGCTCGAGCGTCGAAGCTACGGAGCGTGGCGTGCGAGCCCCGGTTCGGTCTACCCAACTCTCCAGCAACTCGAGGACGAGGGACTGGTCCGCGCCGTCGAGGCTGATGGCGGCCGTCGCGTGTTCGAGCTGACCGGCACCGGTCGCGAGGAGGCAGCCAAGCTCGCCGCCGGCCCCGCGCCCTGGGCGGAAGCGGCAGGCTCAGTCGGTGGAGACCATCGCGATCTTCGTGACCAGGCATTCCAGTTGCTTGCCGCCACCTGGCAGGTCAGCCGCACCGGAGACACCGCGCACATCGCGGAGGCGCGGAGCATCCTGCGCGAGGCTCGCCGGAAGATCTATCTGCTCCTTGCGGGCAGCGAGTCCCCTTCCCAGAAGACCGAGGACTGACGACAGGCACCTGTCGCCGCCGCTCGCGACGATGGGCACATGCCCAACAACGCCGTGATCATCGACGCCGCGACTCGCTTCCTTCGCAGCAACCCGGAGTTGCTCGCGTTCGCCCGTCGCGGCGCCGGTGAGACCGGTCAGCCGGTCGAGGATCTGCTCGCCGACACCGTCCGTCGGGTCCGGCGCTCAGGCTTCGACGCGATAGCGGAGAAAGAGGTGCTCGTCGGACCGCCGTACCGACTCGATCGCCGTCCGAAGCAGGGCATGGGGAGCGGCGGCCCAGCCGCCGACGATGCCCGGCCGCGGCTCACGGTGGTCGCGTCCGGCCATGCGGGGCGCAACGGTCAAGAAGAGCTCGTGCACCGCGCCATCCGCTAAGAGTCGCCCGAAGAGAGACGGACCGCCTTCGCAGAGGAGCAGCCCCGGGCCGATCGCCTTGGTCACGGCGGCCACGATGCCGGCGCCGGTGAGATCACCTCTCTCGCCCGCCGCAATCGCGGTCACGCGACGATGAGCGCCTCGCACCGTGGCCGCCCCCTCCCGGGAGGTGACCACCAGGACCTTCGTGGCAGGGTGATCGAGGGCGACATGGGCGGGAAGGTCGCCGCTCGCCGACACCACCACGAGCGGCGGTGGCTGGGTCGCCCCGGTTCGCTCGAATCGGTACGCATCGACCGCTGCGGCGTCGTCGCCGGCCACCGCGGCCGGAGTCCATTGATGACCGGGCGTCGCGCGCAGATTGCCTGCCCCGATCACCACTGCGTCGGCGCTCGCCCGCAGAAGGCTCATCAGGTAGCGATCCGCCCGTGAGCCGCCGCTCAACGTCGTCGAGTCGGTGCCGTCGGTCAACCCCAGCGACGCGACACCGTCCACGGACGCGACGAAGTTGGCGATGACATATGGCCTCGGCGACGCCGGAAAGCGCAGCGGACCTCCATACGGAATCTCGGCGCCCAGCGGTTCACCGCCTGGATCACCGCTCAGCACATGGAAGGCCGGCGGCACCGTCCAGCCCTTCAGGCCGGACTCACCGGGATGCTGGTGAGCACCTCGTCGAGCATGCGCAGAAACCGTTGCACCTTCACGGGTTTCGTCAAGTATGCCCGAGCGCCGGCGGCGATCAGCTGCTTGCGGCGACGCTCGGTGGCGTCGGCACTGCACATGACGACCGGGATCGACGCGGTCCGGGGGTCGGCGCGGAGCTGGGCCAGCACCTCGTCTCCCTGGATATCCGGCAGCTGCAGGTCGAGCACGATCAGATCGGGGTGGTGTTCGCGCGCGAGCTCAAGGGTGAGCCCGCCCTGCATCGCGGTGAGGAGGTTGATCTGCGGACGCATCGAGAACACCTCCTCCATCAACCCGATGGTCGCCAGGTTGTCCTCGACGTAGAGCACCGTGCGCCGGCAGTCGATGATCGGCGCGGGAACGGGCGGCTTGCGACGGATGCGAGGCTTTGGCGCCGCCACCGGCGACCGGTTGAGCCTGATCCAGAACGTGCTGCCGGTGCCGCGCCGGCTCTCGACGCCGATGGTGCCGTGCATCCCCTGGACGAGCTTTCGCGTCAACGCCAGACCGAGGCCGGTTCCGGGCACGGTGGTGCGCTCGGCGCCGAGTCGCTCGAATGGCTGGAACAGCCGCGCCTTCTCCTCCTCGGTGAACCCCGGGCCCGTATCGCGCACGGAGACGCGGACGTACTCGCCGTCGCCGCTGCCCGCGGCCGGGTCCGAGGTCCCACCGGCATCACGCTCGCGTGCCGCCTCCACGAAGATGTGAGCGTCCTTTCCTGAGTACTTGACCGCGTTGGAGAGCAGATTGAGCAAGGCCTGCACGAGACGCTGGCGGTCGGCGAGCAGGTAGTCCCCGGCGCAGTCCCCGAGCGAGCGGGAGATCTTGATGTGCCGGCCGAGCGCCGAGGGTGCCACGAGGCGCACGCACTCCTCCACCGTCGCCTCGAGGGCGACCGGCTCGAGCGAGAACGACTCACGGCCCGACTCGATCCTGGCGATGTCGAGCACGTCATTCACGAGGCTGAGCAGATGGCCGCTCGCCTCCTGGACGGCCGCGATCGCCTCGGTCTGGTCATCGCGCGGCTCGCGCATCTCGAGCAGATCGCTGTAGCCGAGAATCGCGGTGAGCGGCGTGCGCAGCTCATGGCTCATGCGCGAGAGGTATTCGCTCTTGGCCTGGGATGCCTGCTCGGCGACGTCGCGTGCCTCGCGCAGCTCCGTCGCGGTGATCTTGTCGGCTGTGACGTCGCGTCCGATCTCGATGACCGCGTCCGGCCACCCGACGTGGTCCTTCTGCAGGGCCCATCGAACGGCGACATTCATGCGGCGGCCGGACTTCGTCGTCTGGACGATCTCACCCTCCCAGCGCCCCTGGTCGCGGAGCACCGCGAGGATCGCCTCGCGGCTCTCGGGGAGCTCCGCGTGGAGCAACTCGCCCGGGTCGCGTCCGATCGCCTCGTTCGTGCTCCAGCCGTACAGCTCCTCGGCGCCCCTGTTCCAGAAGGTGATCAGCTGCGTGCGGACGTCCCAGGTGGTGACGGCGTCGTAGGCGAGATCGAGGAGTTGCGAGCTGCGGCGCATACGCTCGAGGAGCAACACCCGGTCCAGGGCGGGGGCGAGCGCCGTCCCGTACTGCGTCAGGCGCAGCGCCTCGTCGTCGCCGAACACCGGCGTCAGCGGGCCGGAGGTGACCGCCATGATCCCGCGACTCAGATGCGCCTCGAGGACCACCCGGATGACCCCTCGCGAGCTGGTCGGATGCCTGGTGACCGAGCGGGTCTCACCGTACCCGGTCATCTCGGAGACGAGCTTCCAGCCGGCCGCACGGTCGAGGCCGTGCACCGCGAGAACTTCGCCATCGTCGGTGGCGATCACGGCGCCGTCGGCGCCGACCAGGCGCGCCGCCCATTCAACGGCACGCTCCGCGAGGCGCTGGCGGTCGGGCGAGTAGAGCACGAGATCGGTGAACGCCTCGCGGAAGTACCCCTCCTCCCGCTGGCGCCACAACCCGAGCAGCCAGCGAGGAGGCTCGAAGCCGATGTAGAAGAACAGCAGCACCGCGAGTGCCGGGAGGGCGACCGTGATCTCGGGACGATCCCGCCCGAGGATGAAGGCGGCGCCGATCGAGAGCAGCAGGGCGGCGACGACACACGCATACGCCAGGGCGATCGAACGGAGGCGGGCGCGCTGCACGCGTGGCATCGCCGAGGAGATGCTCCACAGCCGCACCGTGGGTTCCACGACGCAGGCGAGCCACACGACGGTGAGCAGCAGGACGACGAGGTGCTGCGGGATCGTGCTGACTCCCTCGAGCGAGACGCCGGTTACGAGGACCAGGGCGGCGGTCGCGGCGGTTATGGCGCCGACGCCCGCGGTGATCGAGGCGGCGAGCCGGGTCATCGCTGCGCGGAACGCGAAGAACGCCCAACCCGAGGCGAGAAAGAGCGTGATCGACAGCTGGCTGCTCAGAGCCACCCGTTCGCCGGTGAGCATGGTGGCCGCCACACCGACCCCGCACCCGCAGAGCAGCACGATCGACAGGCCGAGGAATGCGCGCGTTCGATCGCGCTGACGCAACCACCCTTCGACGGTGAATGCGCCCAGAAGCACGCAGGCGCCCCCCAAGGCCCACGACAGCACAAGGGTCGCAGTGCTCAAGGCTCCGTCAGTATCGGACCCGGTACGCGAATTGCACCGACTTCACCGTTTTGTGAAGTCAGGAGGCTGCGAGCACCTCGATGACGGCATCGGCAACCTGCGACGTCCCGACCGCCGTGGGATCGTCGCGCTCGGGCTTCATGTCGTACGTGACGCTCCGTCCGTCGGCGATCACCCGCGCGATGGCCTTCTCCAGGCGGTCACCGGCCGCGCCCTCACCGATGTGCCGCAGCATGAGGACGCCGCTCAGCATCATCGCCATCGGGTTCGCCTTGTTCAGCCCGGTGTACTTGGGAGCGCTGCCGTGGGTCGCCTCGAAGACCGCGATCTCGTCACCCGTATTCGCTCCGGGTGCGAGCCCGAGCCCTCCGGTCAACCCGGCGCACAGGTCGCTGAGGATGTCGCCGTAGAGATTCGGCATGACCATGACATCGTACAGCTCCGGCTTCTGCACCAGTTGCATGCACATGTTGTCGACGATGCGATCCTCGAACTCGATTTGCGGAAACTCGCGGCTGACCTCCTGCGCGACCCGCAACCACAGCCCGTCGGTGTACTTCATGATGTTCGCCTTGTGCACCGCGGTCACCTTGTGGCGACCGTTGTCGATCGCCCATTTGAACGCGAATCGGAACACCCGCTGCGTACCGAAAACCGAGATCGGCTTGATGGTGATGCCGGAGTCGGCGCGGATCGCGCGTCCACCAAGACGTTCGATGTCGGCGATCAGCTCGAGAGTCGCCGGTTCGCCTTGTGCGAATTCAATACCCGCATACAGGTCCTCGGTATTCTCGCGCACGATCACGAGGTCGACGTTCTCGTAGCGGCTGCGCACGCCCGGGTATGACTTGGTCGGGCGCACCAGCGCGTAGAGATCGAGTTCGCGACGCAGCGCAACGTTGACCGACCGGATCCCCTTGCCCACAGGTGTGGTCAGCGGACCCTTGATGGCGACCTTGTTCCGGCGGATCGAATCGAGCACGTGTGCGGGGAGCGGGTCACCGTACTCCTCCATCACGCCGAGACCGGCGTCGACCACCTCCCACTTGATATCAACGCCGGTCGCGTCGATAACCCGGCGCGCAGCTTCGCTGAGCTCGGGTCCGACCCCATCGCCGGGAATCAACGTGATCGTGTGCTGCGCCATGCTCGTGCTCTCCTCAGGATGCTGTTCGTCCGCAGTCTGACAATCCGAGGAAGTCTCATGCGTGGCCGTTCATAGGCGTCCGGATCAGCCCAACGTACTCGGCCGATCCCTGAGCCATACGCCTTCGGACGCCCACGGATGTCGAAGACTAGGTATCGACGTGATGAGAAGGTGTCAGGAATGTGTCAAGGGGGGTCCGCGCAAGCGACCCCCCGTGTCGTGAGAGCGAGTAACCCTCTGGCCCGAGCTCGGCGGATCAGCATGCCGGCGGTGCCCTTCTCGACCCCGAAGTAGTGGGCGACCTCGGCTTGCGCCGGCACGCTTTTAGCGAGCGCATCGAGGTAGCAGTCGGCGATGTCCTGCCAATCCTGGTCGGTGTAGGTGGGCCGGTTCTTTGCCGTCGGCGGGAGCTCGTCGAGACGTTGTAACGCCGCCTCGGCCGCGACGATCCGACGCTTCTCCCATGCAGCGCGGTGGCGGCGCGCCGCTTGATCGATCTCGCCATAGTTCCACACGATCCCTCCGGGGATGGTGTCCGCGAGCGCCCATTGGCGGATCACCTTGCGGATCGCCTCGGTGATGAGGCGCCCGATGGGCACATCACGCACGGCCTTACTGCTCACCCGTTGCTCGCCGTCGATCGCTTCGAGCCTGACGCCAACGCATTGGAGGTGGCCACCGACCCCCTCGAGATGCATCTCGAGCCGGTAAACCGGGTGGGCTGCTGGCCAGTCGACGGACACTATCACGCCGCCCATGTTATAGATTGCGCCGCACCATAACAAGCCCTCAAAGTTTGCTTATGACAAATCGCGTGCGTGGTGTCCTGATCGATCCGGAAGTCCTACGCTCGATGGCCGAGGCGCGCGGCTTGACCACGTATGAGATCGCCGAGCGAGCGATGCTCTCCCGCAACGTCGTCAGGAAGGCCCTGGCCGGCGGGCGTATCGATCGGGCGAGTGCCTATGCACTTGGCGCGGTCCTGGACACGGTGCCGCCCAGCGAAAGCCTCGGCGGGCTGATCGTGTCGTCATGACCGAGGACGCAACTCCTCGGCTCATGTATGACGTGGCGGCTGCCGCGAGGCAGTTGAGCCTCTCGAGGACGACGGTCTTCGACCTTTTACGTCGCCGAGAGCTCATGAGCGTGAAGGTCGGCGCCCGGCGTCTCTTCGCTCACGCCGACCTCGTCGACTTCACGAACCGCCTACGAAACGAAAGCGGCGCCGGGACTACCACATCCCCTGCGCCGCTTGAGGAGAAAGCAGGTGCCACTGCAATCCCCAACCGACCCTAACGATAGAGCAGGCGACCCGTGGGATCCACCCGTGTGGTGGCACGACCCGGCGAAGCGGCAGAACACCATCACTCTGTTGAAGCGCCACAACGAGCGGCTCTACGCCGACGCCGAGGACTTCTACCTGGCCTGGCGAGCCGAGATCGACGGTGATGCACGAGCCACGGAGCCGGCGGCATGAGCGCGACTCTGGCGGAGCTCGAGGCGATCATCGAACGAGGCTGGGAAACCTTTGTTGAGGTGGGCAACGCGCTGACCCAGATACGCGACCGCAAGCTCTACCGCGAGGCTTGCAGGTTGACGGCGACGCCTGCGGAGACCGAGGCGCTGCAGAGTCTCGTCCCGTTACGTATGACAGCGGTTGGGATAGGAGCCGCCGTTATCCGTAACGGGGTTCCGCTTCCGTCGTGTTTGGTTTGCGCTGGACGCCGTGCGCCGGGCGTGCGCCGGCGCATCACGCGGGCCGGCGGTCGGAATGTCCCGGGGTATGAAGGCCCGATGCCGGGCATGCCTTTTTACTACGGGACGCGCCCATCGCTATGGGTAGGCCTGTGCGATCCGTGCGCCGCAGATGCGGAGTTAGAGCATCGCCACCTGGAGCGCCTCGAGCGCCGGCAGGGAGCCCTGTGCCTGTCCTGCGGCGAGAAGTTCATCCCACCACGCAACGACGCGGCCTACTGCTCTTCCGCCTGTCGCCAGAAAGCCTATCGGCGGCGCGGGAGGGTTGCGGCATGAGCGTCTTGCCGCAAGACGAGCGTCGAAGACACCCGCGCGTGCCTGTTCAAGTAGTTGACAACGACAGCCAGTACGGTGACTTCGCCGCTGCCTCGGTCGTCCGACACGGCCTCGGCTATCGCGGTTTGTTTCCGGGTGGCATCCATCTCCATCTGGCGCGGCTGCACAGCTCCCGCGGCGACCTGTCCGGGATGCTGTCGGTCCGGCACGGCGAGCGTGTGCTCTACAAGGGCCGGTTCAACGTCGCCAGCGTCAGTGCGCGATCGACGCTCATCCGCTACCTGAAAGATCGCGGAGCCTACGACGGCTGGGGCGTCGTGCTCGAGAAATTCTGCTGGCACGTGCTCACCATCGACGAGGAAGGGCCCTCGACGTCGGTGATCGGCCAACAGCCTCGTCGGGGTGCGCCCGCGTATCAGGTCGAGTCGGTCCTCCCGAAGAACCAGGCGACGATCATCGCCGGACCCGGGGGGTCCTTCAAGAGCACCCTCGCGGCTGCGTTCGCGGTAAGCGTGCAGACCGGCGTCGCAGTGGTCGAGGGATGGTTCCCAGAGCAGGGCAATGTCTTGGTCCTCGACTGGGAGTCGGACGAGGAGGAATGGAACGACCGCGTCGTCGGTATCGCCACGGGGATGGGGATCGAGGCACCCGGCATCCGCTACCGGCGTTGCGCCCACCGCCTGACGGCTCTCACCGAGTCGATCGCCGATCAGGTCGCTCGCGAAGACATCGCCCTGCTCATCGTCGACAGCGTCGGGCTTGCCCAGGGCACCTCGGGCGACGGTGGGGACGCCAACGAGTCGACCCTCGGCCTGTTCGAGGCGCTGCGATCCATCGGCTGCACTAGCCTGCTCATCGACCACGTACGCGGGGATGAACTCGGCAACAGCAAGGTGTCGGCAAAGCCATACGGCAGCGTCTACAAGGTCAACCTCGCCCGCTCCATCTTCGAACTGCGCCGCGAGGATCAGCCGAGCTATCCCGAAGCGACTCAGGTGCTGCTCCGCCACACCAAGGTGAACAGCGGCCCAAAGCTCAAGCCCCAGGGACTGCGCATCATCCACGGCGAGACGTCGATCCTCTTCGAACGCTGCGTCATCGACGCCCCCGACCTCGAGCAACACGCCGGCACCACCGTCGACCGCATGAGACGCCTTCTCGGGCGCAGCGGCGAACTGGACGAGTCCGACCTCGCCGAAACCCTCGGCGTCTCGCGCTCAGCGATCCGGCAAACCATGACGCGTCATCAGGGCTTCCAGCGCAACCCGGACGGCAAGATCGGGCTGGTGGTGCTGTGACACTGTCACAAGCTGTCACAACGCTCTGTCACAAGGCGGAGAACCCTACCCGTGACACCGACCCCCTACTACGTAGGGGGGGTCGGGTGTGTCACAGGACCCAGGGGTTCGCCGGGTGTCACAACCTCAGATGGTTCCACGGTGGAACTAATTCGCCCGCAGCCTTCAACCGTGCCTTGCTGCCGGCGAGCGTCGTTGCCAAAGTAACTCGCTGTTACTTCGGGGTTAGCGAGGCAGGCCGTGCAGTCTCGCTGACCTACGCGCTCGGTCGCCGGGGGAATACGAAATCTCGTTACGTGACGAGCTCTGACACCCAGCGCCGACACCTTGACGTCTCTCAGATCGTCACTTCACCCATTCGTCGATACCGACGACGTCGCTCTCGCACGTCGCTTTCAGGAGTTCACACATGACCACGACTAACGATCAGCCGACGCTCGAGGATCGCCTGGCACGCCTGCGGCCCGACTGGGTGACCGACGAGCTCCGGGATGCTGTCCGCGAGCACGACTACGACGAGCAGTACTGCATCGGCGCCAGGTTCATCCTGGACGGCGCTGAGCACGATCTGGCCGCTGCCAAGGCCAAGCGCGACCTGCTGGAGACGGTGAAGCACGTCACCGCCGTCATGGTGGGCCGTGCGCTCGTCGCAGAGATTCCAGCGCCGCCTGCGGTCGTGTACGTGCCAGAAGCCACCGACAAGGCTCGTGAGGCGCTCCAGGCGGCTATGACCGTCATCCCGGGCCCTGGGACGCTCAGCCTTGAGCTGGAGCGCGCTGCCTACGAGTCGTGGCCCGAGTTCTGGCGAGGAAAAGCCGCAAGTCCAATTTGCTTGCCGGCCGAGCAGGCGTTGCTCGTTTCGGTACGCGACTTCCGGAGCGAAAGTACCGACAACTACCACGCCGTGACATCGTGGGGCGGGCCGCAGGTGCAGGCGGACAGCATCGACGCCTTGGAGCGCGCCGAATCGCTGCTGAAATCGCTCGGCGAAGTGTCGGCTCGTGGTGCGGCGCTGGCTGAGGCGGTGACGGCCGCGAATGCGCAGCGGGTCCAAATGGGCATCGAGTGGGATAGCCGGCCGGCGAGTATTCCGAACGCGGACACGTGGGCATCGGCGGAGTTGCGTGCGCTCGCGAAGTTCCGGCTGCAGCGCCAGGCGGTGCCGGTGTGAGTGTCCTCAGTTTCTTCGACAAGCACGGCCAGCGGATCGCGCAGATCGACGGTGACGGCGGCGTCGCGCATGTGGTCCGCGAGTACGGCGTCCCGGTGAGCATCACGGTCACCGTCCGGTGTGGCGATCTGGAGTTCGGCAGTGAGTTGCCGGTTTGCGCCAACGCCCTGTGCTCGCGGTGTCATCCGGCAGCCTTCCCCAACGGTGAGCCCGTCCAACTGCCCTCTGCATTCGCATACCTACTCGGAGAGCCCCATGCCTGAATTTGACCCTGGCGACACTCGCTGGCTTGCCGAGCGCACCCGCGCCGGCCAACGCGAGCAGCACGACGCCATGAAAACCGTGGCCGCAGTGGTGGCCTTCCAGTCCCTGCCTCCCGGTCGCCAATCGAACACCCGCAAGGTTGCCGCCTACGCTCAGAACGGCGCCCTTGTGGGCCTGCTGCGTCCCGCCAATTTGCTCCCGACCAACCGGGTCGCGAAGGCCGGCGCGCCGAAACTCGTCGCCTGCTATGACGCGAGCGGGAAGTTGATCGGCGTCTGCGATCCGGCAGCTATCGAAGGCTTGGGCAAGGGCGAGAGCTTTTCGTACGACGCGACGGGGCAGTTGACCGGGATCATCGGCAGCGACGGCGTCCTGCGACCGATCACCCCGGTGAAGGCGCCGCAAACGGCCGCCACGACGGCACCGACGACGCCGGCCCCAACCATGGGCGCTCCTGTGGTCGCCAAGGCCAAGCACCCGCAGATGACCTGGCCGCAGGCGATGGCGATCCTCGAGAAGACGCGCGGTGCGCTCAAGTCGATACGCGTTCAGAAGTCGACCGTCACCATGGACTCGCGCAACCTGGGCGCCATCGCCATCACCGAGCGCTGTCTCGATGAGCTCGAGCCGATGTTGAAAATGGCGGCACCGCCGAGGCCCAGCCAGCCCGACGCTGAAGAGTATCTCCGTAAGTTGGGCGCGGCGGTGATCAAGCAGCAGGTCCAGAAGTCGGGACGGCCGTCGGACGCTGATCCGATGCTGGTGGCGGCGACCACCTACGCCGCCGCACCTCCGGCTTTCCAGACCCAGGTTCGCAAGGACTTGGCGAAGACGAGCGTGGAGTCGCGCAAGCGCGCCCGGCGTGCGCTCAGCCTTGCAACTGCGGCGGCGCTCGGCAGCACCGCGGTACGCAAGTCGATGGACGATCCCGGAGAGCTGCGCCTCGTCGCGACACGGAGGCCGCAGTAGCAGCATGGCCGGCTTCCTGCCGCCGATCGTCTGTACGCTGCTGGCGGACACCGCTGAGTTCAATGCCTCGATGGACGAGGCCCAAGCCAAGATGGCGGAAACCGGCGCGGAAGGCGAATCGTCGGGCGGAGTCATGGGTTCCGCGTGGGCCAAGACGGGACTCGTCGTCGGGGCTGCAGTAGTCGCTGTCGGCGTTGCGGCCACGGACCTGGCGATGAAATACCAGGCGAGCACGGCGTCACTCGCGGCGAACGCAGGAATCTCGGTCGCGGCTGCGAACTCCATCGGCAGCGCCTTCCTCTCGCAAGCCTTCCAGACGACCTTCAGCGCCCAGCAGACCATGACCGCCTATGCGGGGGTATCGGGACAGCTTGGCCTGATGCAGGGCCACGCCTTGAGTGCGGTCCAGGCACTCGGCTTCATGCGCAACGCCCAGGACTTGGCGGAAGCCTCCGGGACGTCGCTCGGCAACGCCACCGCCGACCTGGCGAAGGTCATGCAGGCATATGGGATCCCCGTCAGTCAGGCGGCACTGGCCAGCAACGTGCTCTTCAACGCGGCACGAGACACGGGACAGGCGGTCGATTCCCTGTCGCAGGCGATGGCTCGAGCTCGTGGATCAATGGGCGCCGCAGCCCCGCCGCTGCAGGTCATGGGCGGCCTGCTCGTCGATCTGACCGCGCACGGCGAAACCGGACGCCAGGCGATGTCGGCGCTGAACTCCGCATTCACCGGGATCATCTCTCCGTCGAAAGCTGTCACGGCTGCCCAGGCTGCGATGGGCGTGTCTTTCAAGACAGCCAGCGGTGCCCTGATGCCGATGACCGCGATCTTCGCCGAGCTCCAACCGAAACTCGCCGGCATGAGCACGACTGAGGCGGCCGCGACGCTGAAGACGCTCGGCTTTGGCTCGGCGTCGACGAAGCTGGCGGCCACCATTCAGGCCGGCCCCGCTGTCCTGCAGAAGTACATCGACTCGGTGAGCAAAACGGGCTCGGCGCAGGCCGCCGCGTCCAAGAACTCGGGCACGCTCGAGGGTCAGGTCAAGACTCTCGGCTCGGGCTTCGAGGATCTGCTGACAAAGATCGGCGAGTTCCTCATCCCCATTCTCAACACGCTGGTCGGAGTGATGCTCACGGTCGTCAACTACTTCGAGAAGAACCGCGTCGCTGCGGTCGCCCTTGGGATCGGAATCGGGGCGATCGTCGCTGTTCTCGGAACCATGGCGGCCATCGCAGCCGTCTCGGCAGTCCGTACCGCGGCGATGACCGTCGCCACCACCGCATGGGGCATCGCCACCGGCGTCGTCAATGGGATCGTCAGCGTCGCGACAGGAATCATGGCGGCCTTCGACGCGGTCATGGACGCCAATCCCATTGCCCTGGTGGTGATCGCAATCGCCGCACTAATCGCGATCGGCGTGCTCCTGATCACCCACTGGAAGCAAGTGATAGCGATTGCCGGGCAGGTGTGGAAGGACGTGACCACATTCTTCACCAACCTGTGGCATGACGTGGTGAGCATCTGGAACGGCATCGTCAACTTCCTCGCTGGAGTGTGGAAGGACCTCGTTACGGGCGTGACCACTGCGGTCACCAGCGTCGTCCACTTCTTCGCGCAACTCCCCGTGACGATTCTCCACATGCTGGCCGACGCCGGAACGTGGTTGCTGAAGACGGGCGAATCTCTTCTGAAAGGGATGTGGAGCGGGATTGTGACCGGCGCCGTCGCCGTGTGGAATTGGTTCACCAGCCTCCCCGGCAAGATCCTCGGACTCCTCGGAACTGCGCTGACCTGGTTGTACGACGTGGGGAAAAACGTCCTCCAGGGCCTGGAGAATGGTGTCCTCTTCATCTGGACCACGGTGACCTCGTGGTTCAAGGCCATGGGCTCGACTGTTACGGGATGGCTGTCGGGAGCCGTCACGTGGCTCTACACCGTGGGCAAGAATATTATTGACGGCCTGCTGGGCGGGATTAAGGCAGCATGGAACGGCGTCACCACCTGGATTCATAACGTCCCCGGCGAGATCCTGAACGGCATCAAGGGGATCTTCGGCATCCATTCACCATCCACGGAGATGGCTGCGATTGGCTCGAACATCATGCTCGGCCTCGCCCAGGGGATAGCGGGTTCGACGGGCGCTGCTGTGGCCGCCGCCACCACCGCGTCTCTCCGGGTCGCCGCCGCGATCGGTACGCCTGTCGACGGTTCACTCTCATTGACAGCGACCGGCACGGGTTCGCTCCTTGCCCACGCGCAGTTAGCTGGCGCGAGTGCGGGCGGCGGCGGCGGTGGCCGCAACATCACGCTGAATAACACCTACAACATCCCAGTCACTGGCGACATGTCCCCGCAGACAGCCGACTACGTCAAAAAGCGACTGGACGAGCACAGCACTGATCTGGTGCGCCAATTCCGCGGCGGCGCCGCGCTGCCATGAGCGGGATTGAATTGCGGCGGATAGCGTCCCGTCACTATGGAGACGGTTGACATGGGCCGCGACTGCACGATCTGCAGCAGCGCGCAGCGCCAAGCCGTGGACGACGCACTCGGCGCCGGCAAACCCGCTCGTCAAATTGCCCAGACCTTCCCGCCGTTGGGAGAGCGGGCCATTCAACGGCATAGGGTCGCGCATCTGAGTCCCGCCATCGTCAGCGTGCTGGCGCAACGGGAAGAGAGAGGCGCGGTCAAGATCGTGGATCGGCTCGAAGCCCTGGTCACGAAGGTGTCCGCTCTGGTCGATCAGGCCGAGGGCTCAGGAGCGTCCGGGGTCATGCTGGCCGCGGCGCGTGAAGTGAGGGCCGGGCTCGAGTTGCTCGCGCGCCTCACGGGCGAGCTGGACGAGAAGCCGGTCACCACCATCAACCTGTTGAGCAGTCCGGAGATCCAGAACATCACCGTGGTGCTGCTCAGGGCACTGGCGCCGTTCCCAGAAGCGCGCATCGCAGCCGCGAATGCGCTCGACGTCATCGACATGGAGCCAGTGTCGTGAGTCTGCTCGGCCGTCATCTTGCCGGCGGTCTCGATCCCGTGAAGTTGGCGCGCAACATCGGCATGGATCCTCCCGATCCCTGGCAGATCCGCGTGCTCCGCGATCCCGCACCGCGCGAACTGCTGGTCATCCACCGCCAGGGGGGCAAGAGTGTCACGGCCTCGGTGGCCGCTGTCCACGCCGCTCTCTTCGATCCCGGTGCGCTCGTCCTGGTGGTCTCGCCATCCCAGCGCCAAAGCTCTGAGCTGTTTCGGACAATGTTGACGCTATACCGGAGCTTGGGCCGCCCGGTCCCGTCCGAGGCTGAGAACGCCCTGAGCGTTTTCCTCGAGAATGGCTCGCGCATCGTCGCGCTGCCGTCGGATCCGGTCACGGTTCGCGGGTTCAGCTCGGTGAAGTTGCTGATTGTGGATGAGGCCGCGTTCGTCGATGACGACATGATGGCCACGGTGCGTCCGATGCTCGCCGTCAGTCACGGACGCCTGCTGGTGATGGGGACACCCTTTGGCCGGCGCGGGTGGTTCTACGAAGCCAGCAAGAGTCGCGAATTCCGGGTGACCAAGGTGACCGCCGCGCAGTGTCCGCGCATCACGGCGGAGTTCCTGGCTGCCGAGCGGGTCGCGCTCGGCGAGTGGAAGTACCAGCAGGAATATGAGTGCGTCTTCGGTGACGTCGCCGGCCGTCTCTTCGCGGCCGCGGACCTCGAGGCGATGTTCGAGGCGCGCGGGCTGTCTGAGGCCGTTCCGCTCCACGGCGACACCTCATCGGAGCCGCGTCTCCATGTTGTCGGCAGAGAGCCAGCCCCACGGCCCGCGAAGCGCTGCGCAACCCAGGACGGCGGGCACCGCTATCTCGATGGTTACTGCGGGATTTGCATGGCCCCTCAGCCGGTCGTCGCGGCTGGAGGTGCGGCATGAGCGCCACCATCGGCGTCGACGTCGGCCAGGTTCACGACGCCACGGCAATCGTTGTCGTAGAAACCTACCGCCCGGAGCCCGAGCCGCCTGCCTTCAAGTATCTCGAGCTCCGGCACGTCGTCCACTGGTGCGACAAGGTGCCGCTGGGCACCAACTACGTGGACGTTGCGGATGAGGTCGCGCGCGTCGTGAAGAGAGCCGCCTCACTCGGGCACGCGATTTTGGTGGTGGACAACACTGGGGTGGGGCGACCCTTCACCGATCTGCTGGGCCACAAGGCAGGTATCTCGATGCGCACGGTGACCTTCACGTCGGGTGAGAGCGAGAGCCAGGACGGCACTTATGGCCACCGCGTTCCGAAGCGCGACCTGATGACCGCGCTCCGCCTGGTGATCGAGACCCATCGCATCACGGTCATGCCGACGTGCCCGTTTCGCGCCGACCTGATGACCGAGCTGCAGAACATCGACTTCACCATCGCCGAGCGCACCGGCCATGACCGCTATGAGGCCGCGCCGGGGTTTCACGACGACCTGGTCATGGCCCTCGCCTTGGCGATCTGGTGGGCCGAGCGTCCTAGTGCCGCGGCGCTCGATGCCTGGATGCACTCGGTGCGGAGGCGTACCGATGTTCATCGGGATTGGAGGTGACGTGGCAGGGCTTAGGCGGAGTTGGCGCCCCGCCGAAAGAGCTTGCGGGTTTCCCTGTGCCTGTTGGGCTCCCGCCCTGTCCCGTCTCCTCCGGCCCGCGGGTCAGTGGTCGATGGCGTCATGTGAGTGCGACCGTGGCTGAACGCCTGTTCTCGTTGAACTCGGCCATTACCATCACCTATCCTGCCGCTCCATGGCGCCTGATGAGGACGACGACGAAGACCCGACGACGACTGTCGCCAAGGCGCAGCAGATTGATCGGGCTCGACAGGCTGAGGCTGAGAGACGTCGCCAGCAAGAACTTATTGAGGAACAAAAGCGCCAACAGCGTGACCGCGAGGCGAAGGAACGCTAGCGGCGTCGGGACACGTCGGTGACGGACGCCGAGCCAACAGTCCCCTTGAGTGAGGTCGCCGGTTTCGTCTACGGTGGGATGATCAAGGATCAACTCGCGGAGGAGCGGCTCCGGAAATCCTCGATCGAGCAGCGCGCCCTCTCAGTTGTAGCGACCTCCGGTGCCCTTTCCACCCTCCTGTTCGGCTTATCGGCGTTCGCTGTCCAGTCCTCGAGGATCAGCCTGAGCCAGTACCAGCGAGATTCCCTGCTGGCTGCCGTGGTGGCATTCCTGTTGGCGGCAGTGCTCGCACTGGTTGTGCAAGCACCCTTTCGCTATCGGGAAGCAAGCCTCGATCACGTTGATCGCTGGAAGAGACGAGCAGCGTGGCGGTCGCTGGATCTCGTTGAAGCTTCACGCAAAGAGGCTGTTCTGGGCTACTTCACCATCAAGGCTGCGCGTCGACTGAATGGGTACAAAGCGGGATTGCTCTTCGCTGCCGTCCTCTTCGATGTTTTGGCCGTTGCCGCGGTTGCAGTTGCTGTTGTGGCCACCGTCGTGGCAGCTTAGCGAGGATTTCGCTAGCGGCGTCGTCCCCACAGGAAACGCCGGAAGCCGCGGACGTCAGGCTCTTTGTCATTCCCCTTTGCGATCTCCACCTTGGACTTGTTGAAGAGCGTCGCCGAGCGACCTCGGCGCCGGCCGGTCCGTGACCGCGAAGGTGTCGGAATTCAGGGTGTCCATCACGTGCGCCTCGGGCTCCTGGGTGAACCGGGCGATGACACTCCCGTCGTCGTCCATCAGCACGAGGCGCAATCCGGGTTTCGTCGCCGCCGCCGATATGCCAATTACTCCCAGCGTGTGATCAATTGCCTTCGGGCCGCCGATCACCGTCGCCATAGCGCGTGCCGCCGCTGTGAAGTCCTCGGGCGCCGCGTGACCGTAATACTTAGCAGTGATCGACGGATCGGCGTGGCCGAGCATTCGCGACGCCACCACGACCCCCACACTGCGAGTGAGGAACAGACCCGCCGTGTGACGGAGGTCATGGAAGCGGATCTGCGGACAACCTGCCGCCGCAAGCAGCGCGCGGAATTGGTCAACGAAGCGCCCCTGCGGGATCCAATAGCCGCCGTCGACCGCGGGAAACACCAGGTCGGAGTTGACCTCGAGGGTGCGGCTGCGCTGCTCGACGAGCGCCTCCAGCGCGCGGCCTTGCACGTTTACTGCCCGGCGCCCTGAGCGCGTTTTGGTCGCCCCGGCGACATGCTGGCCATCCGGCTTCCACTGCACGCTCTTGTTGACCGTGATCTGTCCCGCATCCAGGTCGACGTCCGCCCAGGTGAGCGCCAAGAGTTCCCCGGAGCGCATCCCCGTCGAGAGCGCCACGGTGAGAAGAGGACCGAGCCGCGTATCCCAGGCAACCTCTACCAGGCGTTGCGCCTGCTCTGACGTGAGGGTGCGGGCCTCGAAGTACGACTTTCGCGGCGTGGCCATGCCTTGGCATGGGTTCGTTGAGATGCGGCGTTCGGCCACAGCTGCATTGAGCGCTATTGACAGGGTAATGAAGACGTGACGCAGCATCGAGGGAGACATTCCGTCGTTCGCGAGCCCGGTGAGCGCGAGACGGACGTCGCGGGATCTCAGTTCGGTTAGCTGAATGGCGCCGAGCGCGGGGCGCATGTGCGCGGCCTTCGAACGGTAGGACACCAGCGAGCGGGGTCGGGCGAGGGCGACGGTCTTGAGCCATTCGTCCAGCCACTCACCCACGGATTCGGACGTCATCGCCCTGACCGCTTACGAGTGATCGCGTCGACGGCCTCCCGTTGCATCCCCAAGGTGACGTGCGAGTACAGGTCGAGGGTGATCGCGACGCTGGCGTGTCCTAGTCTTTCACTAGCTACTTTGGGATGCATATTTCCCTTCAGCCAGTTGGTCGCCGCGCTGTGCCGGAGGTCATGGAATCGGATGCGCGGCAGGCCGGCGCCCTCGAGGATCGCTTTGAGGCGGTCCCTGAGCCGCTGCGGGCTCTGGAAACGCCCGAACTCGTTGGGGAACACCAGATCCCCGTCCTCCCACATCGTGCCGACCCGGAGCCGCTCCTGCAGCTGTCTGGTCCGGTGGTCACGCAAGGCGTCGACCGTCTCGTCGAAGAGGACGACGCTGCGGCGCGAGGTCTTGGATTTGGGACCGCCCGTGTCGGCGCCGCGGAGCGACCTGATCACCGTGATCGTGCCCCGCTCGAGGTCGACATCCTGCCAGCGCAGCGCGAGGATCTCGCCCTGTCTGAGTCCTTCGCGGATCGCCACCACGAACAGGGCCTCGAGCCGATCACCCCGGATGGCGTCGAAGAACCGCTCAAAGTCCTCATCGGCGAGCACGGTCATCTCGCTGCGGTTTACCTTCGGACGCTGCTTCCGAGGCACCAGGGTTGCGGCATTCCGGGCCACCTTGCCGTCCTCGACAGCGGACTCCAGGGCCAGATGCAGGATCGCCGCCAGATGGTGCGCGGTGGTCGTGCTCAGCGCCATGCCGCCCTCGGTCTTGGGCGACGTCATGGTTCGGTACAAATGCAGAAGATCCGCCTTCTCGAGCCGAGCCAGCGGCTTGTTCGCCAGGTCGGAGCGGAGCACGTAGGCAGTCACGTACTGGCGGTAGTAGTGGACCGTGGACGCCTTGAGCCCCTGGAGGTGATCGAGCCACTCGGTGAGCCAGCCGCCCACAGTGACCTTGGTGTCCGGCAGCGGGAGGCCGGCGCCCAACAGGCGCCCAGCCTCGGCGAGCTTCTCCTCCACTGCGGCCTGGTTTGGCCCGGAGAACCAACGCACCTTGCCGTCCGGCTGCTTGAGGCGGCCGATCCAGCGGCCGTCACCGCGCTGGATGACTGCCCCCGTGCCCGCAGGACGTCGCGTACGGCGCTTCGCCTGTCGCGTCACCGCAGGATGCCGGCGAGAGCCACGCAGCGGAGGCAGCCGTCCCAGGACCGACCCTCAGCAGAGAACCACGACACGAGGGTTGCGCCACACGCCGTCCGGACTGTGCCGTTCTTGCTAGCGACGAGGTGCGCCCGCCCCATCTTCATGCTGATCACCCACTCGCCGTAATAGCGTTCAGCCGCGCAGAACTCGGGCTTGGGTTGGGTACGATCGTCCATGTCGGCTCTCCTTTGTCAGAGCTGGCCATGCCCCCGGACGTTTCAACCGCGTCGCGGGGGTGCTTTCTATCCGAGATGCTAGCAGAAAGGTGTCAGTAGGGTGACAGGCCTGACACCTTCGGGGCGGAATTGAATACGAAATCAGCACCACCGTCCCAGTCTGACAAACTGCGCCGGGTGTGGACCCGCGGGCTCGCGCGCTGGTACGGCGTGCATGGGCGGCACGACCTCCCGTGGCGGGCGACCGCTGATCCCTGGGCGGTCCTCGTCAGCGAGGTGATGCTCCAGCAGACGCAGGTCGCCCGGGTCGCCGGGCGATGGGAGTCGTTCCTGGCTCGCTGGCCCACGCCCGAGGCATGCGCGGCGGCGCCACTTGCCTCGGTGCTCCGCGAATGGCAGGGGCTCGGGTACCCGCGACGGGCTCGCGGCCTCCATGACACCGCGAAGGTCGTCGCGGGAAGCGGCTGGCCGGACACCGAGGCGGGGTTGCTGGGTCTGCCCGGCGTGGGCCGCTACACGGCGCGGGCGCTGCGCGTGCTGGCGTTCGGAGCGTCGAGCGTCCCACCCCAGGACGTCAACATCGCCAGGGTGACGGCCCGCGCCGCGCTCGGCCGTGAGCCGGACGGGGTACATCAGACCATCCTCGAGGAACAGCTTGCCGCTGGCCGCCCCCGCGGGATGAGCCCTCGTGCCTTCACCCACGCACTCTTCGATGCGGGCGCGTTGCACTGCCGCACACGCCCGCTGTGTGACGGATGCCCGCTTGCCGCCGTGTGCGCCTCGCGCCACCGCCTTGCCACGGAACGGCCCGCATCGCGACGGCGCGCGCCGCGCTACCGCGGGAGCACCCGTGAGCTTCGTGGCGCCATCCTCCGCGCCATGCTCACCGATCCCCCGCCCATGACCATCGACGCGCTGCAGGCGCGAGCCGGCGTGGCCGCCACGGCGCGTCCGGCAGCCGAGGTCGCGCTGGTGCTGGATGCGCTCGTCCAAGAGGGATTGGTTGATCCGAGCCCTCGCATGGTTAGGATCAAGTGACATGGCCACCACTTCCGAGTACCTCGACATGGTCGGCCGTGATCTCTGGTCGCGCGATGTCTTCACCTTCATCCCGGATCGCGACCTGCCGCCGCCACCGGCCACCATCACCCCGGGCAGCGGCCCACGGGTCGCGTTCGCCGGGTTCCCCTCGGATTTCAGCCTCGCATTCCTGCTCCGGCTGCTCCAACTCGACGTTCAGCCCGTCGGCATCATCACCTCACCGGGCGCGCATCCGGCGATCCTCGGCGACAACGCGCTGAGCCGGATCGCCGATCATCTCGGCATCCCGCTGCTGCGCGCCTGGCGGATCAACGACGAGCACTCGCGGTTCGCGCTCGAGGAGCTGGGCCTGGACGCGGTCGTCATGGCGAGCTTCGACCAGATCGTCGGTCCGAGGGCGCTCGCCATCCCCAAGCGAGGTTGGCTCAATGTGCATCCGAGCTTGCTGCCGGCCTATCGCGGTCCGGAGCCCGTGTACTGGGCGATCGCCGACGGCGCCCCGATCACCGGCATCAGCATGCACAAGGCGGCGCCGAAGGTTGACTCGGGGCCGATCCTCGCCCAGGCGGAGGTGCGCATCCTCCCCGGCGACACGGCTGGAACCCTGACACGCCGGCTCGTCGAGGCGGGCATGCCGTTGCTGCCCGAGGCGATCGACGGGCTGCTCCATCACTCGCCGGGGATCGCCGTCGACATGTCGACGTCCTCATATCGGACGTCCATCGGACACCGGTCGCTCGAGGAGGCCGGATCGGCTGAGGAAGCCGAGCGCATGGTTCGCGCCGGCGCCCCGAACATGCTCCCCTGGGTGATGCGCGACGGTCGCGCGGTCTACGTCAAGGCGGCTCGGGTCGCGAACGGCGCGGGTGCGGACGGCGTGCCGGTCGTGCACTACCCGGCGGGCGACCTGCAGCTGGTCGAGACCATGGACACCTGCGGCTGCCACCACAACACCAACGACTGCGCTCATCGCCGCTCGCAGACCGTGACGGGTCGATGAAAGGAGTGCGCTGATCGGGCATCCGGATCGAGGGTGGCGGTTATGATCCAGCCCGCCATGGTCGAAAGCGATGCTCGTGCCGTGCTCGTCGTCGAGGACGACGACGGCGTCCGCGGATTCCTGACCTGCGCGCTCGAGAGCGGCGGCCATTCGGCCGTCGGCGTGCGCACCGGTGAGGAGGCTATGGAAATGCTTCGCGAGCGGGGCACGACCGTGATGCTGATCGACGGCATCCTCCCGGACATGCACGGCATCCGCCTCGCCCGCGCAATCCTCGACGACCCTGATCTCGACGGGGTCGCGATCACGTTCGTGACCGGCGCGATTCGTGACGGTCGTCCCGCAGTTGCGGGAATCGGCGCGCTGAGCAAGCCCCTCCTCGCTCGTGATCTCCTCGACGCGGTCGACGTCCTGCTGCGCTGGCACGACGCCGGTGGGAGTCCCGTCGCGGAACGCCAGGCGGTGCTCGCGCAACTCGAACACATCTTCCTGGTCGGCGCATGACCGCGAAGATGGCACCATCGCGTCGATGAACGAGCCGCGCACCCTCTCGCTCCTGCCCTGGCAGGTCACGCTCGCCGAGTTCACGCAGAAGGCCCGCGACGTCGCGCCGGACGGGGCGTGCTGCGTCTTCGTCGTCGACCCCTCGATCCCGCAATCCGCGCGGGGCGGCTACGCGTCCCTGGTGATGGCGTACTCCCGCGCCGACGAGCCGGTTTGCGTTCTCGACGACGGGGCCGCACTGGTGCTCGTTCGTGACGGCGGGATCGCCGCCGGGACGTCGCTCGCCGGGCGAGTCATCGCGCAGATGCGCCGGCTGGCGCTCGATCAGACCCTCACCGCAGGGGTGACACTGATCGCGGGCGATCCGGATCAGGCGGTCGCGGCGGCTCGCGACGCGGCGACGTCGGTAGCCCCCGGGGAGGTCGGTACCCGGGACTGAGCGATACCCTCAGCCGCGGCGGTTGAGGGCGGCCGCGATGCGGCGAGGCAGGTCGTCGCGCCGCAGTTGCTCGAGGGTTCTCGGCAGCGGGATCGACCAGTTTGCCCGGTGCGTCTCTCCCGGCAGGTTCGGGCGCCGTTCGGCGAGCGCCGCGTCGTCGAGGGTGGCCACAACCAGCAGGCTCGGTGCACGCGCGAGCGCCGCATACGCTCGCTCGACCACCAGCGACGCCGGGGCGTCGTCGGCGACGCCGGCAAGACGCCGCAACCGGCGGCGGACACCCAGCTCAGCCCGGCGGTTGACCGGACGCCCGGTCGACTCCATCTCGGCGAGATCGGCCCCGGTCCATATCCCGGCGGCGGTCGGCAGGTCGTGCGTGGTCAGCGCCGCGAGCGCCTGTGCCGGGTACCGCTCCGGCGGCTTGGACTCGAACCAGGCCAGCCGGTACGAGAGCAGCCCACGCCTGCGGAGTTCCGGGCGGACCCCGGTTTCGACGGTGCCGAGATCCTCGCCCACAACCCCGCAGCCGGTGCGGACGCTCTCGAGCGCGAGGATGTCGAGCAGCTCACTTGCCGGGTAGCGAACGTACGCTCCCGCCGAGGGATCGCCGGCGCCAAGCGGCACCCACCACAGCCGGAAGAGGCCCATGACGTGGTCGATGCGCAGCCCGATGCCCGCCCCCATCATGCGGCGCATCGTGGCGATGAGCGGCGCGTACCCCGCAGCGCGCAGCCGCCCCGGGTCGAACGGCGGGACACCCCAGTCCTGCCCGGCGGGATTGAAGTCGTCGGAGGGCGCGCCGATGCGCGCGCCGGATGCGACGACGTCCTGCCAGAGCCACGCGTCGGCTCCGTCCGGCGCGAACCCGACCGCGAGGTCGTGCACCAGGGGCAGCTCGCGTCCCGCGCGGGCGAGCTGGGTGTCGAGCAGCCACTGCAGCCAGCGGTGGAAGTCGACCCTCGAACGATCGCTCCGGACGAGCTCGCGCACCGCGCTGTTGTCGGCATGCCGGTACCGCGCCGGCCACGACGTCCACGGCCCCGGGTGGCGCTCCGCGAGGACGCAGAAGCAGGCGTAGCGCTCGAGCAGCGGTCCTTGGCGAGCGACATAGGCGTCGAACGCCGAGTCCCCCGTGAATCGCGACCAGAGCCTCTCAAGAGCGCGCAGCTTGATCGTCATGACGAGGTCGCGATCGATGATCGGCGCGTCGCGCAGCCGCTCGGCATCGCGCATGAGCGCCGCCACCAACGGCTCGTGGCGCGCACCGGGCACATCCTGGATGCGCAGGTACACAGGGTTGCGATAGAGACGGGTGGACGGGAAGTACGGGCTCGACTCCTGCGGGGTTCCGGGCCGCACCGCGTGGAGCGGGTTGACAAGGAGCATCGCGGCACCGCTCGCTCGTGACCACGACCCGAGACTTCGCAGGTCGCCGAGATCGCCGATCCCCCAGCCGCCACGAGACCGGACGGCATAGAGCTGCGCAGCCCAGCCCCACCCGCGAAGCGAGTCGGGCAGCGCACATCTGCCCGGGCTCGTGACCATCGGGAGCGTGCGGCCGTCGCGCAACACGAGCCGGTGATACCCGTACGGTGCATCGGGACTGAGGACAGCCCCGCCTGCCAGCTCGCCGCCGTTCTCGAGCTGCACGCTGCGCACCCCCCGGGGAAGCGGCGCTCCCGGCCGGACGAACACTGGCGTGTCGCCGTCTCCGACCGGAGGACGCATGCACGCCTCGACCGCGCGCACGTCGGAGGCGCTCACCCTCCGGCGAGCGCCTGCCGCATCCACGTACTCTCTCTGGACTCCCCACGAGGGCTGCCCGCCCCGCCGCTTGGCGCCGGTCACGTCGGGAGCCTGCGATCAGCCATCCGAGTGGAGCCATGACTGCCCCAGAGCCTTCCGCCTCCGAACGCGCGCCCGGCAGCCGTGCCGCGTGGCCGGGTACCGACGCCCCCCTCGGCGCAACCTGGGACGGATCGGGGACCAATTTCGCGATCTTCTCGGAGAGCGCGGAGGCCGTCGACCTCGTGCTCTTCGACGAGCGCGGTGCCGAGCTCGCCAACCATCCCCTCGTAGAGCGGACGGACCTCGTCTGGCACGGCTATATCGCCAACGTCGGGCCGGGTCAGCGCTACGGGTTTCGTGTGCACGGTCGTTACTCGCCGCACGAGGGGCTGCGCCACAACGCGGCCAAACTGCTGCTCGATCCATACGCCCGGGCCATCGCCGGACGCTTCCGTCACGGACGATCGCTCTTCGGGTATCGCCTCGGGAGCGACGACCTGCGCATCAGCGGCGTCGACTCCGCGCCCGCGATGCCGCGCTGCGTCGTCGTCGACCAGTCCTTTCCGTGGGGCGATGACCGCCGTCCCAACACGCCGTGGTCGGACACGATCATCTACGAGCTGCACGTCAAGGGCTTCACCAAACGCCACCCGGACATTCCCGAGGCGCTCCAGGGCACCTACGCCGGCCTCGCACATCCGGCGGCCATCGAACACCTCACCCGAGTGGGCGTCACGGCTGTAGAACTGATGCCGGTGCATCACTGCTTCGACTCCCAGCAGCTCGTGGAGCGCAATCTCGTCAACTACTGGGGCTACGACTCGATCGGCTACTTCGCGCCCGAAGGGCGGTACTCCTCGTCCGGGACCAACGGCGAACAGGTCCGCGAATTCAAGGCCATGGTGCGTGCCCTGCATGCGGCGGGACTCGAGGTGATCCTCGACGTGGTCTACAACCACACCGGCGAGGGCAATCACCTGGGTCCGACGCTGAGCTTTCGCGGTATCGACAACGCCGCGTACTACCGGCTCAGAGACGACGACTCTCGCTTCTATTTCGATGTCACCGGCACCGGGAACAGCCTCAACGTCCGCAACCCGCACACGCTCCAACTCATCATGGACAGCCTTCGATACTGGGTCATCGAGATGCACGTGGACGGATTCCGTTTCGATCTGGCCTCCGCGCTCGCCCGCCAGTTCTACGACGTCGACCGGCTCTCGGCATTCTTCGACATCATCCACCAGGATCCCGTCCTGTCGCGCGTCAAACTCGTCGCGGAACCGTGGGACGTCGGTGCCGGCGGCTACCAAGTCGGCAACTTCCCGGTGCGCTGGGCGGAATGGAATGGCGCCTTCCGCGACACGGTGCGCGACTTCTGGCGTGGCGCCACGGGCATCCGCGATCTCGCCTACCGCCTCACCGGCTCGAGTGACCTGTACCAGGGCGACGGACGCCAGCCGTCCGCGAGCATCAACTTCGTCACAGCGCACGACGGGTTCACGCTCACCGACCTCGTGTCGTACGACGAGAAGCACAACCTCGCCAACGGCGAGGACAACGAAGACGGCACCGACGACAATCGCTCGTGGAACTGCGGCATCGAGGGTGAGACCGACGACCCGGCGATCCTCGATCTGCGCGCGCGCCAGCGGCGCAATCTCGTCGCCACGGTCCTGCTCTCCGAGGGATGCCCGATGCTGCTCGGCGGCGACGAGATGGGACGCACGCAGCACGGCAACAACAACGCGTACTGCCAGGACAACGACGTGTCGTGGATCGACTGGGAGCACATCGACGAGCCCATGCTCGCGTTCGTGGCTCGGATCGTGGCCCTGCGTCGCAGCGACCCGGTGCTGCGGCGGCGGAACTTCTTCTCCGGTCAGGCGGTGCACGGGTCCGGCCGCAAGGACATCGCCTGGTTCCTTCCGTCGGGACGCGAGGTCAGCGATCACGAATGGTTCGACGAAGGGCAGCGGTCACTCGGGATGATCCTCAACGGCGACGAGATCCCCGACCGCGACCCCCGCGGCCGGCGCATCCGCGGCGGCACGCTCATGGTGCTGCTCCACGCCGGTGAGGAGCCGGTCGGCTGGACGATCCCAAGCGGGTGGGGCGATCTGTGGTCGGTGTTCGCGGACACCAGCGACCGCGACGTGACCTCGTCGACGCGACATCACCACGCCGGCGAGGAGATCACCGTGGCCGGACGATCGCTGGTCGCGCTGCTCCGGGTCTGAGGGTCAGGCGCTCCGGAAGCTCTGCCAGGCCGTGTAGTCGGCGATGGTCGCTCGCTCCATGGCCCGTGACGCGACCTTGAGCCACTCCGGGAATCGCTGCGCAAGATCCTTGGTCACCGCGGCGATCCGCCTCCTGCCCGACCCGATGTGCACATTGGCGGTCTCGGCGCCCATGGCGCGGAGCAGGTCGGTCTGATCGATGGGCAGACGCGCAACCGTGAACTCGATGCGGCTGCAATCAGGCGCGAGGCGTCGCAGCACCCAGCGGCCACGGATCGTGAGGAACGGATCGGGGCAGCGAACGGCACGTCGGACGATCGTCGGGTAGTGGATCGGGACGGATCCGGTCTCCCCCTCCGCCCAGGCGACCCCGGAGGCGACGAGCTCCTTGGCCTCTCGGGCGATCCACCCGCCGCCATGCTCGGCGATCGCGACGATGCGCGGGTGGCCCAGGCTTCCGAGGCCCGCCCGCCGGCTCATGTAGCGGATCTCCTCTCCGGCGCGGATCTGGCGTTGGAGGAGCGCGATCGCAGCCGGGACCGGGCGCCGCGCCGGCGGCAGGTCCACCATCGCGGTCCAGAAGCGCACCGGGTCTCGCAGCTCCGACTGAGCATCGCGGCGCAGCACCCGGTGCTCCTCGGCGAGGACGAATGGCCTGCCGCCACGTTTGAGCGACGATCGGTATCCCTCGAGGATGGCGTTGCACGCGGTGCGGGGGGTGAGCACCAGCGCCCCCGCTGAGATCGAGAGGCGCGCGGACGTCGCGAGACGGACGAGGTCGTTGGTGTAGGCCATGGGAAAGGCCTCGTCGAAGTCGTTGATCCCCCAGATCAACCGGCCCTCGGTGTCACGCCATGTCCCGAAGTTCTCCGTGTGCAGGTCGCCCACGGCCAGCACCGGGGGCGCGCTCGCGAGCTCGGGACAGGTCTCCTGCCACTGCTGCACCCATCGATAGAAGGTCGAGCGAAGGAACGGGAATGGCGCGAACGCCATCTGCTCGTGCTTGAAGGCCAGATCCGCCCGCACCAACGGAACCTGCCGGCCGACCCACGCCTCGTAGCTCCGCGTCGCCGCGACGATGGACACGAGCGCCGAATTTCGCGGCATGATCTCGCGATGTTCGCTCAGCTGACGATCCTCGTGCTTGCCGGCCTCGCCGGGCCGCTGCTGGCCTTCGGAAGACGGGGTTTGATCCCGGTGGTGATCGGCGAGCTCATTGCCGGCTTCGTGCTCGGCCACACCGGGTTCGGCGTGATCGACTCGGCGACCCAGCCCCTCCCCGTGCTGAGCGCCATCGGCTTCGCGATGCTCATGTTCAGCGCCGGAACCCATGTCGACATCGGCTCGCCGGCGATCCGCCAGGGCTTCGCCCGAGGCCTCCTCGCGCTCGCCGTCGTCGCGGTCACCGCGGTGCCGATCGGCCTGCTTCTCGACCACGCGCTCGGCGTCGGCCACCCCGCGTTGATCGCCGTCATCGTCACCGGCAGCTCCGCCGCGATCGCGTTTCCCATCATCGAGGAGCGCAGCCTGGCCGGGCCGAACGTCGCGTTCCTGATCGCATGGGTGGCGCTCGCCGACTCGGTGACGGTCGTGATCATGCCGCTCACGCTTGCCAAATCGGGCAACCCGCTCGAGGCGATCGGCGGGGACGCGGCGGTCATCGCGGCCGGCACGCTCGTTCTCCTGGCGGCGGGCCGGGTGCGACACCGGGGTTTCGTCCAGCAGATGCGCGGCGAGTCGCTGCAGCGTGGGTGGGCATGGCAGGTGCGGATCTCGTTGGTGCTGCTGCTCGGCCTCTCGGCGATCGCCCAGGAGACGGGAGCGAGCACCCTGGTTGCCGGGTTCCTTGCCGGAATGGTGCTCGTACGGTTGCACGAGTCCGATCACCTTGCGGTGCAGTTCACGGGCGTCGCAAACGGCTTCTTCGTCCCGCTCTTCTTCGTGCTGCTCGGCGCAGAGCTCAACCTTCGAGCGCTGCTCACCTCCCCGTCGCGCATCCTGCTCGCGATCGGACTGGCGGCTGCGGCGGTGGTGACCCACCTGATCGCGGCGCGGGTCGCCGGTCATGAGCGCTTCGTCGCGACCGGTCTCGCGGCATCGGCCCAGCTCGGCATGCCCGCGGCGGCCGCGAGCCTCGGCTTGAGTGCCGGGCTGCTCGGGCCGGCCGAAGCCGCCGCGCTGGTTGCCGGAGGATGTCTGACGCTGATCCCCGCGACCATAGGGTCGCTCCTGCTCGCGCGCGGTTCGACGGCTGCGGCGCCCGCCCCACGCACTGGAAACGCACCCGCTCCGTCAAGCTGAGCGAGATTGAGCTCGGGTCCCCTGGACTACGCGGCGGTCGATCCTCGGGTCCGAGATGCCCGCGCCCGGAGCCGATTCACGCCGCTCAGGTGCCCTCGCGTGAGCGCCGGCCGGCTTCGTCGGCGCGATCGCGTTCGAGCTTTTCGCTCTGGTCCTTGCGGCGCCGATCGTCTGCCTGACCCTGTTCCCTCTTGGCCTCGTCGTCGGGCTTGGGTTCCTGCTGTTCGCTGCTCATGTTCCGGTCAGCATAGGCCCGTTCTCGCACGCCGTGTCCGTCGTGCGTCGCGCTTCGCTAGGACCAGAGCCCGTCGAGCATGACCCCGACGCGCTCGGTGGCATCGACCTGCGGCATGGACTCCACCGGGTCCCGGCGGTGGCTCCGCTCGGTGAGGACGTCACATCGGGACCGCATCCGATCGGAGAGGAAGCGCGAGGGTTGCGCCCAACCGTGGCGATCGTCATGCGCGTTGGGGTGGTGGTGGTAGCGCTCGGGCACGTACAGGTGCAGCGCGTGGCGAGCGCGAGTGACCGCCACATAGAAGACCCGACGCTCCTCCTCGAGCCCTTCGGGTGAGCTGAGCGCCATGTCCGAGGGGATGTTGCCGTCGGTGACGTGCAGGACGTGGACGACGTCCCATTCGAGCCCCTTTGCGGAGTGCACCGTCGAGATGACGAGCCAGTCCTCATCGATCAGTGGCGGTCCGGCCAGGTTGCCCGTCGCCCGGGGTGGCTCGAGGACGTGATCGGCGGCAACATCGGAGAGCCGCGCGACCTTCGTGCTCGCCGCGACCAGCGTGTCGAGGTCCGCAAGCCTCGCATGCGCCTGCGGGTACGCAGACTCGATCAGCGGGGCGACCGCGACACGGAGACGTTCGGCATGGGTGGGAACCGGCTCCCCGACGCGGGGAGCGAATGCGGCCACGAGAACCTCGGCCGCGGGCTGGACCGCCTCAGGCAGCAGCACTACCGCGCGCGTCCACGAAGCGAGAATGTCGTCGGTTCGGGGCTGATCGTCCGGCTCGATCAACCCGAGCGCCGCGACGACGCGATGGGCGGTTGCGGGGCCGACGCCGTCCAGCAACTGCAGGAGACGGAACCACGCGACCACGTCACTCGGGTTGTCGGCGAGGCGAAACGTCGCAAGCATGTCCTTGACATGCGCCGCCTCGATGAAACGCAACCCCCCGTACTTGACGTACGGAATGCGTCGCGCCCCGAGCTCGAGCTCGAGGAGCGCCGAATGGTGCGCGGCACGGACGAGCACCGCCTGCTCATGCAACGCGATGCCGGCTTCGCGATGGGCGAGGATACGGTCGCACACGGCGTCGGTCTGCGTGTCCTCGTCGGCACAGCGCACGAGTTGCGGGTCGGCACCCGGAGTGGCTCTGGCGGCCCGGAGGACCGCGGAGAAACCGGCGGTGGCATCGGCTCCCACCGCATTGGCGACGTCGAGGATTCGCTGGCATGACCGGTAGTTCGTCTCCAGCATCACGGTGGTCGACCCCGGGAACACTCGATCGAACTCGAGGATGTGCCGCGGTTCAGCGGCCCGGAACGAGTACAGCGCCTGCGCGTCGTCGCCGACGACGGTGATGCGCGGATCCGCTCGCCGGAGCCCGGTGAGGATGTCGACCTGGAGTTCGTTGACGTCCTGGTACTCATCGACGAGCACGTGATCGAGCGCGCCCGCAAGACGCGGCCCAAGACGGTCGTCCTGCACGGCGGCGCGCCAGAAGAGCAGCAGGTCGTCGAGGTCGACCAAACCGGCCGATCGTTTGCGGCGCACGTAGCCACGGCAGATCTCGGAGATCGCTTCGATGAAATCCTCAGCCCAGGGCGCGATCTCGGGGACACCGACGACAGCGGCCTGCCCGTGTTCACGGCCGCGGAGTACAGGTCGACCAGCAGGTGCTTGCGAGGAAAGCGCCGGCGCGTCGAGGCCGCGTGTCCCTGTTCGTCGCGAACCATGTCGATGACGTCAGCGGCGTCGGCGTTGTCGAGCACCGAGAAGGCCTCCGGAATCCCCAGCGTTACCGCGAAGCGGCGGAGTGTCCGGTGCGCGATCGCGTGGAAGGTTCCGCCGGTCACCTGCCCGGCCGGTGACCCGCTGCCGCGGCCGATGCCGGCAGGGACGGTGAAGGACGCCGTCCGAGCGAGCATCTGACGCGCCGCACGGCGCGTGAAGGTGAGCAGGAGGATCCGCTCGGGCGGCACTCCGGTCGCGAGCAGCCACGCGACCCGGGCGGAGAGCGTGGTGGTCTTCCCCGTGCCCGCGCCCGCAAGGATCCGGAGAGGACCGCCGTCATGGGTCGCGGCGGTCCGCTGAGCGTCGGTCAGGGACTCCAACCAATCGAACATTCGTTCGATGATACTGCGGGATCGTCCGTCCGGCACGTGGCCACCGTGGATCGGCACCCACGGGTCGATCGACCGTTGGCGCCGCCTACCTGGTCAGCAGGGTTGCGATGACGTTGATCGTGGTTGCCACGACGACGACCCCGAACAGATACGACAGCAGCGCGTGGCGCAGCGCCGTCATGCGAATCGACTTGGCGTTGAGGTCGGTATCCGACACCTGGAACGTCATGCCGATGGTCAGCGCGACGTAGAGAAAATCCCGGAAATCAGGAGGGACATCGGAGTGGAAGTCGATGCCGCCGCCCTGGGCGTAATAGAGACGCGCATAGCGCAGCGTGAACACCACGTGCACCGCGTTCCACGAGAGGACGACGCTCAGCACCACCAGCGCCGTGATCCCGGACTTGACGATGCCGTGCGTCGTGCTCGCGGCGATGAGCGCAAACGCCACCCCGACCAGGCTCGCAATGCTGGCACCGACGAGAATCGCTTCGGCAGCCGTTCGAGAGTCGTCCTCGCTCATCGCCGCCAGTCTGGTCGCCGCGCTGTCCTTGCCCCGGCTCCCGAGATACACGATCAGGACGAACGCGGCAGAGGTGACGTCCCACCCGATCAAGGTTGCCACCTGCCATTCGGTGAACGGAAAGCTGACCGCGAAGCCGACGATGCCGAGAGCGAGGCAGACCGCCAGCCGGCTCCGCGCGTTCATGCGGCCGAGTGTCGCACGAGGCCTGCGAATGTGGACGCGGCACCTGCCCGGGTCCTCGAGCGCGTCGTCGTGTCAGCGCCGCGGCAACAGCTCCTTGTTCGCTCAGGTACGTGAAAGGTAGGCTGTCTGAACCATGACCGACAAGCGCAGCCAGCTCCCGTACGAGGAGATGATCGCCGCCATCGAGGAGCTCCCGGGACTGGAGCAGCTGAGCGAGGCCCTGGTCAAAGCCCTCGAACCGATCACAAAGCAGCGAAAGCTCATGGACCTGCTCCACGGTCGCTGGCTTGGACACGCGCTGCACCCGGCGTTGAGCGATGTACCGATCGGCATGTGGGCGAGTGTGCCGGTGCTCGACCTGATCGGTGACGATGCGGGAGCGACATTGCTCACCGCCGTGGGGTGTCTCGCGGCCGGCGCGACCGCCGCAACCGGAGCAGCCGACTGGTCGGACACCTACGGCCGCGATCGCCGCCTCGCGCTGGTGCACGGCCTCGCCAACACGGCGGTGCTCGGCCTGCAGGTCTGGGCACTCGGCGCACGGCTGCGCGGACACCGGGGGCGTGGACGCTTCCTCTCTGCGACCGGGCTCGCCGCCGCCGGTGCGGCCGCCTACCTGGGCGGCGAGCTGGTCCTCGGCCGTGCGCTCACGGTGAATCACACCGCCTCGTTTGCCGGTCCCACCGAATGGACCGACGTGGCCGGCGACACCGACGTGAAGGAGGGAGTGCTCACCGCGGTGGACGTGGAGGATCGCAAGGTGCTCCTCACCCGCGTCGACGGAAGTGTCTGCGCCATGGAGAACACATGTAGTCACGCGGGTGGACCCCTGAACGAAGGCACCGTCGAGGACGGCGTCGTGGTCTGCCCGTGGCACGGCTCCCGATTCCGGCTCAGCGACGGCGCGGTGATGGGTGGTCCGGCCACGTTTCCGCAGCCGCGGCTCGAGGCCCGGAACGTCGCCGGGCGCGTGCAATTTCGAGGACGCGAAGGCTAGGTCCTCGCGCCCAACCGCTGCACTCGCTGACGGCCTGGCGCGTTGAGAGGAGCCGCCTTCGAGCGGCTCCTCTCCTTCTCGCAAACGTGCCGTTTACGCGGCGGCTGCCCTCGCGAACGCGTCCAGTCCCTTCTGCCAGCCATCTGAGGCGCCGACCGAGTCACGCATGGGCTCCCAGCCCTCTCCGTGGCGGTCGAGCTTGCGGTGTTCGAGCTCGACGCGCGTGCGGTTCGCTCCCTCTGCAAAGAAGCTGATCTCGACCTCGCTCGTCTTCTCGGGATCGGTCTCGATCTGCCACTGCAGGCTGATGTCCCAGCTGAAAACCAGGCGGTTCGGCGGGTCGTATGCGAGGACGCGAGCCCAGTGCGACTCGTTCCCGTTGGTCGCGCGATCATAGATGTGGCCGCCGACGCGCGGCTCGAACACGATCTCACTGAGCTCGCCGTCGAGGATGTGGTGATCGGGCGGCCACCAGCTCCCCATGCGCTCGGTGAACACCATGAATGCGTGGTCGATCGGCGCCTCGACGAGGACCGATGCGCGGACCGATGTGCCTGCCGTCTGCGTGGTCATGACTCCTCCTCTTTGGTTGCTGTTTGTTCCGCCGCTGTCTGAAACGCGCCGAGCGCCTGACCCCAGAAACGTTCGAAGTACGCGCGGAGCTCAGCGAGGCCGCGCTGGTCGATGCTGTACATACGTCGATTGGCCTCGGCGCGGTCGCGCACGAGCCCCGCATGCTTCAGCACACGGAGGTGCTGGGACACCGCCGGCCGGCTGATCGGCAGTTCGCGAGCAAGCGCGCCGACCGCCATCGGGCCCGCAGCCAGACGCTCGAAGATCGCTCGCCGGGTTGGGTCTCCCAGCGCGGTCAGGGGTTCTAGGTTAGCTACCACTTACGGTAAGTGTAGACGCACGCTCCAAGGACGTCAAGGACGGGTGCGCGCTCCCTCGGCGGCCGGACCGCCTCAGTCGCCTCTCACGAGCACGTTCGCTTCACCCTCCCGGCCGGGCAAACAGCAGCTGGACGTCGCTGACCCGCCGCTCCGCGAACGCCGCCTCGCAGTAGGCGAAGTAGAAGCGCCACATCCGAAGCCGTCTGGCGTCCCAGCCGAGTGCCCGCGCATCGGCATGGCGCGCGTCAAGCGACTGGCGCCACCGCCGCAGCGTGGTGACGTAGTCCGGACCGATGTCGAGCTGGTTCTCGAGCTTCAGATCGCCGGTTCGTCGGGTCGCCCGGAGCATCGCTGGCACGGACGGCAGACAGCCGCCCGGAAAGATGTATCGCTTCACGAAATCCTTCCAGTACTTGCTGCGCTCGAACTCGCGATCATCGACGACGATCGCCTGGATCGCGGCACGGCCGCCCGGGACCAGCAGGCGCTGGATCGTGGCGAAGAACTCGTCGTAGAGGCGCCAATCCACCGCCTCGATCATCTCGATGGCAACCAGGTGCGTGAACTCGCCCTCGAGGTTGCGGTAATGATCGTCGAGCACTGTGACCCGGCTCTCGAGCGCCTCGCGACGAACTCGTCGGCGCATGTACTCGGCCTGCCGCTTGGAGATGGTCGTCGTGGTCACCCGGCAGCCGTAGCGCGTCGCGGCGTGCACGGCGAAGCCACCCCACCCCCCACCGATCTCGACAACGTGCGAGTCGGGTGTCAGCTCGAGGATCCGGCAGATGCGGTCGAACTTCGCGATCGATGCTTCCTCGAGAGACATGTCCGGCCGTTCGAAGAGCGCGCAGGAGTACGCCATCGTCGGGTCGAGAAAGAGGGCGAAGAAATCGTCACCGGCGTCGTAATGAGCGCTGATGTTCCGGCGATCGCGGGCCTCGCTGGGACGCCCGGTGGCCTCCAGGCCAAAGCTCTTGCGCAGTCGGGTCAACGGGTTACGCCCCAGTCGGTTGAATCCCTCCAGGTTGCGCGCCAGGAGCCGCAGAACGGCGGTGAGGTCGTCCGTCGTCCACTGCTCGTCCATGTACGCCTCGGCGAGGCCTGAACCGCCACGCGTCAGCGCACGGTGCCAGAAGCTCGGATGCACGACCGTGACGGAGCAGTCCATCTCCCCAGGTGTCCCGAAGATCTCGGCACGTCCCTCCTCGACAAGGGTCAGCCTGCCGTCGGTCAGGCGGCCCAACAGCCGACGCGCGATGGCCCGGCAGATCTGATCCAAGGCGGCGCCCGCACCCGCCTGCACGCGCGGTGCCGGCACGTCAGCCATTCGGATTCGCCTGCACGCGTCCCGTCGACGTCAGCTCTCGCGAAAAGGTCAGCGCGAGCGCGCGTCCATCCTGAGGCCACGGGCGCGCGCCCATGCTCGCGACCTCGCTCGCGGTGACGCCCGCTCCGCCGACGATGATCTGCAGACCGGGCTCGGCGACGTTCAGCGCCCGAACGAGGCGTCGAACCGCGGCCAGCCGCCCGGAGCGTGTCACCGCAACGCCAACCGCGAGTACCGGAGCGAAGGTGCGGACGCACGCGAGAAACGATTCTGCCGGCACGCTGGGACCCAGGTCGACGACGTCGAACCCTTCGCCCCGGAGGAGGTCCGCGACGATGGCAGTCGGCAGGGCATGGAGCTCGCCCTCGGGTGCGCCGAGCACGATGACTCCCCGTGAGCGTCCGCGCCGCCGGAATCGAGGCCCCAGCCTTCCGATGAGCCGATGCATCACCGCCGTGGCCCGGTGTTCCTCGGCGATGCCGATCTCGCCACGCTCCCAGCGGTCACCGACGAGCCGCAACGCGGGCACGAAGAGGTCCATGTAGACGTCACCCGGCTCGGCGCCGCTCACCATGGCGGCGTCGACGACCGACCACGCTCCTGGCTCGTCACCGCTGGTGAGCCGCCCCGCCAGCCCGTTGACGTGCTCTCGCCGGGACGGTGCCCCCCTCCGTCCCGGTGAGCGCTCGCGAAGCCCGCGAAGAGTCGACCCGAGATCGTCGACGTCGATCACCCACGATCCCCGGTCCTTGCGCGCGGGCAGGCTTCCGGTGCGGATGTATCGATAGACGGTCATGTAGTGCAGCCCGAGCCGCTCGGCAGCCTCGTGAATGCTCAGGGTCGTGGTCATACGAGGACTGCCGGCGACGCTGCCACGAGCCCGGCGAGGCGGCAGCACTCCCTGACCAGTCGCACTCGCTCCGCGGCGGTATCCATTCTGGCGGTCCGGGGCAACCGGTGCGGTGCGCGGGCCGCGCGGTCCAACCACAGGGCTCCGGCGCCGATGCTGTCGATCGGCGCCGACGCCAGCCACACGGTCGTCTCGGCGCCCGACGCGGGAGTGCGCAGCAGCGGGCGCATGATCACGCTGAATCGTGGCAGTGAGCGGCGGAGCCCGGGAGTGTCCGCCCAGCCGGGGTGAGCGCTCACCAGGCGGACACCGCGGCCACGAAGCCGTTCGGCGCACTCCTCGACGAGCGACACCTGAGCGCGCTTCGCCCGCGCGTAGGCAATCACCCCGCTGTAATCCGCCGCGCCCATCTGCAGGCGGTCCACGTCCAGGCCCTCCGCGTACATCCCACCGGATGTGACCACGATGACTCGTGACGGCGCGGCTGCCTCGAGGTTGGGCAGCAGCAGGCCGGTCAGCAGGAACGGTCCGATGACGTGCGTGGCGAGCGTCTCCTCGATACCCTGCCGCGTCGTGCGGCGGACGGCGCTGAGGCTGCCCGCGTTGTGCACCAGGATCGATATCGGCCGGCTCCCGAGCGCCGCCGCGGCCGCGCGCACCGAGTCGAGATCCCCCATGTCCGCGCCCACGACCTCGACCCGGGCGCCGGTGGCGGTGCGGATCGCCGACGCCGCCCGCTCTCCGCGGCGAACATCGCGCACCACGATCACCACGTCAGCGCCCAGTCCGGCCAGGGCAAGCGCCGTCGCGCGACCGAGCCCTGAGGACGCGCCCGTGATGACTGCCGTGAGCCCGTCGACGCGATGGGTGCCGACGGGCTCCCACGCGAAGACCCGGCGCCGGATGGCCGGTCCAATGCGGCTGAAGCTGCCCACGACGGATCGCTCGAGGAGCGTGTCGACTCGGGCTCGCACGTTCATTGAGCGTTTGCGAGGATCACGGCGAGGCTGGCGCGCGCTCGTTCCCCGATCCGCCGGAACGCAGGACCCAGAAGTGGGTTGAACACGCGGGCCACGCCGCGCAGTCCGAGCCAGGCGTCGTAGGTCACCAGCGAACCGCCCGGATCCGCGGCCACGCTGATCGTGTCGATGGACTCGAGCCTCGACGTTCGGGCTCGCAGGGTGACCGCCCGGTCGGTCTTGTCGATCACCTGGTATCGAAGGGGCAACTCGCGGCCGCCGGTCATGACCACGAGGTCGAAGACGGTCCCGGCTGGGACGTCGTCCCCCGCGGCCGGCGAGGCGCGCACGACGCTCGGATCCCAGGAGGAGGCATTGCTGAAGTCCGCCATGTACGCCAGTGCACGATCGGGGTCCCACGCGGAATGAATGATGGTCCGGTAGCGAGGCAATGGGCTCCTCCGCGTGCGCGTCGACGTGATCTGTGCTAATTTATCACTAAATCTGCTGCGCCGTCAGGAAGTGCGATCAAGGAGATCCGTGAGCAAGCGAGTGGCCATCATCGGCAGTGGGGTATCCGGGCTTGTCTCCGCCCACCTGCTCCACAACGATCACGACATCACGCTGTACGAGGCGGACGCCCGGCTCGGGGGCCATGTCAACACCGTGGCGGTCGCACGCGATGACGGCGACCACGCGATCGACACCGGATTCATCGTGTACAACGAACGCAACTACCCGGCCTTCGCGCGCCTGCTCGACGATCTCGGTGTTGCGACGCAGGCGAGCGACATGAGCTTCAGCGTCTCCTGCGCGCAGACGGGTCTCGAGTATCGAACCACGAGCGCCAACACGCTTTTCGCGCAGCGACGCAACCTCGCCCGCCCGTCGTTCCTGCGCCTCCTCGCCGACATCCCCCGATTCAACCGGGCGGCGCGGCGACTCCTCGCGAGCAGCGATCTCAGCATCACGCTCGCCGACTTTCTCGACGCCGGCCGGTATTCGCGCAGCTTCATCGATCACTACATCGTTCCCCTCGGTGCATCGATCTGGTCTGCGGATCCCTCGCGCTTCACACAATTCCCCGCCGCCGCGCTTGCCCGCTTTCTCGACCGTCACGGGTTGACGTCGCTCGGCGACCGGCCGAGGTGGCGGACGGTGGCCGGTGGGGCGTCGCGTTATGTCGACAGGATCGCCATGCCGTTCCGGGATCGGATACGGCTCGGCTCACCGGTTCGGCGCGTGGATCGCGATGAAGCCGGGGTCACCGTGTTCACCGACGACAACGGGGGCGAGCGCTATGACAGTGTCGTCATGGCAACCCACTCCGACCAGAGTCTGGCGATGCTCGCCCGTCCGACTCAGCTCGAGGTGAGGGTCCTGGGTTCCATCCAGTACAAGGCGAATCACGCAACGCTGCACACTGACGAGCGGGCCTTGCCGCGGAGCCGGCGCGCGTGGGCGAGCTGGAACTACCAGCACATCGCAGCGCATCCCGGGGGCGAGGCCGGTTCGGCAGCCCTCACTTACCATGCCAACACGCTGCAATCGATCGCGTCGAGACACACGTTCTGCACCACGCTCAACAGCGAGGATCGGATCGCGCCCGACAAGATCATCGCTTCGTTCGAGTACGAGCACCCCGTCTTCGACGAGCACGCGCTGCGTGTGCAGCGGTTCCACGATGAGCTCAACGGGACGCTCCACACCTACTACTGCGGCGCCTACTGGGGCTGGGGATTCCACGAGGACGGGGTGCGGAGCGCGCTCGTCGCGATGCGACACTTCGGCAAGGCGTTGTGAACGGCGCCCGCCATCCCAGACCGGCCGCCGTCCTCTACGACGGCATGGTTGTGCATGCGCGGCGCGGCAGCGTCCAGCACCGCTTCAGGCGAACACTCTGGATGCCGATGGTCGATCTCGACCGGCTCAACGAGCTCGATCACCTCTGGCCGCTCTGGTCCTCGCGGCTTCCCGCGATCGTCCACCACCGCCGCGAGGACTATGGCGGCGACCGGAAAGGCGCGAACCCCAGCGGCGCCACGCTCGCCACGGAGGTGCGCGACCTGGTCGAGGAGCGGACCGGTGCGCGCCCGTCCGGACGGGTCGAACTGCTCGCGCACGCTCGCACCTGGGGCTGGCTGTTCAATCCCCTCGCTGTCTACTACTGCCACGACGAGAAGGGCGACACGCCGGTCGCAGCCGTCCTCGAAGTGACCAACACGCCGTGGGGCGAGCGCACGCATTACGTCGTCGATCTTCGCGACCGCGGCACCGCATCAGTCCGTCTCGCCAAGGATCTCCACGTGTCGCCGTTCCTCTCTTCGAACCTTGACTATGAGATTCGTGTCCCGGCTCCCGGAGATCGATGCAGCGTTGCGATCACGGTGCGGCGCGGCGAGACCGTGTTGTTGTCGGCGGCGATGTCCCTCCAACGACGTCGCTTCAACCGTCGCAGCCTCGCGGGCCGGCTGCTTCGTCATCCGCTGCTCACGCACCGCGTCTCGTCGGGCATCTACACGCAGGCACTCCGCCTGTGGAGGAAAGGAGTGCCCTACGTGGCGCACGGCTCGCGACGCCCGCCGGCAGCGGTGCGGACCCGCGGCGGATCGCCTGCGCTGAGCGGCGCCGCGCGCGACCTACACTGAGGGCGCTCACCAACCTCGAACCCCAAGGAGGCACGTTGCCTTGACCGGGTCAGCCGACTCCGCCACGGGTGCTGTTGCGCAACCGGTGCTCAGCCCGCTCACGATGGCGGCGATCTTTCTCGTCGTCACCATCGACGAGGGCGGTGAGACCGTCGCCCGCGACCTGTTGGGCGACTGCGCAGCGCTCCAGCGATCGGTCGGCTTCAGGATCCCCGACGGCGGTCTCACCTGCGTCGCCGGCATTGGATCCGACGCCTGGGACCGGCTGTTCAGCGGACCGCGCCCAGCCGAGTTGCATCCTTTCCGCGCGATCGTCGGGGCGAAGCATCACGCCGTTGCCACACCGGGGGATCTCCTGTTCCACCTTCGCGCGGTGCAGATGGATCTCTGTTTCGAGCTCGCCGGCCAGATCATGAACCGCCTGCGCGGCAGCGTGACCGTCGTCGAGGAGATCCACGGATTCAAGTACTTCGACGAGCGCGACCTCCTCGGATTTGTCGACGGCACCGAGAATCCCACGGGCCAGGCCGCCTTCGACGCCGTGACCATCGGCGCCGGCGATCCCGCGTTTGCCGGAGGAACCTATGTCATCGTGCAGCAGTACCTGCACGATCTCGAGGCGTGGAACGCTCTCTCCGTCGAGGAGCAGGAAAGGGTGGTCGGGCGCACCAAGCTCGCGGACATCGAGCTTCCCGACTCCGTGAGACCGAGCAACTCGCACGTCGCGCTCAACGTGATCACCGACCCCGACGGCACCGAGCTCGCGATTCTGCGAGACAACATGCCATTCGGCCATGTCGGCCGCGGTGAGTTCGGCACGTATTACATCGCCTACGCACGGACGCCGCTGATTACCGAGCGCATGCTCAGCAACATGTTCATCGGCGACCCGCCGGGCAACTACGACCGGATCCTCGACTTCTCCACCGCCGTGACCGGAGCGTTGTTCTTCGTGCCCTCGCAGGATTTCCTCGATGCCCTCCCCGCACCTCCCGCTCCGGGGCACTGAACCCCGGGGTCAACCCTGACGGGCCGGGAGCTTGACATGCCGGCGGTCGAGTTCGGCAATGCTGCGAACCCCGAGGAGTTGCATGGTTCGCCGCATCTCGCGTTGCAGGATGGTGGTTGCCCGCTCGACTCCCCGCGCACCTCCTGACATGAGCCCGTAGAGGTACGCCCGCCCGACCAGCACGATTCGGGCGCCGAGGGCGACTGCCGCCACGATGTCCGCTCCGCTCATCACCCCGGTGTCCATCCACACCTCGGTCGTGTCGCCGACGGTGTCCACGACCTCCGCGACGAGGCTGAGCGGAACCGGTGCACGGTCGAGTTGCCGGCCGCCATGGTTCGACAGCACGATCGCGTCGACCCCGGCATCCGCCATGCGCCGCGCGTCGCCGACCGATTGGATGCCCTTGATGATCAGCGGCCCCCGCCAGCACGATCGCACCCATTCCAGGTCCGCCATGGTCATGGTCGGATCGAACAGCACGTCGATGAGTTCGGCGATGGTGCGGTCCCAGCCCTTCAGCGATGCGAAGGTGAGCGGCTCGGTGGTCAGCAGGTTGACCCACCAAGCGGGGTGCGCAGCGATGTCGGCCAGCGTCCCCGCGGTCAGTGTCGGCGGTATCGAGAACCCGTTGCGCACGTCGCGCAGCCGGTTTCCCGCCACCGGGACGTCGACCGTCAACATCAGTGCCTCGAAACCCGCCGCCCTGGCCCGCACCATCAACTCCTCGCCGGCGGTTCGATCCTTCCAGACGTACAGTTGGAACCACTTTCGCGCCGACGGAGCCGCTGCCGCAACGTCCTCGATCGAGGTGGTTCCCATGGTCGAAAGCGCATAGGGAATGGCGTGTCGCTCAGCGACCCGGGCCACGGCGCGCTCGCCCTCGTGATGCATGAGCCGCGTGAACCCCGTGGGCGCGAATGCGAATGGCGCCGCCGATGGGCTTCCCAGGACCGTGGTGCTCGTGTCGACCTCGGAGACGTCATGGAGCACCGACGGTGAGAACTCCAGCGTCTGGAACATCCGCCGCGCGCGACGCAGGCTGATCTCCCTCGGCCGCGCCGTCGGTGTAGTCGAACACCGCGCGCGGGACGCGACGGCGCGCGGCCGAACGGAGATCCGCGATGGTCAGCGCACGGGCCAGGCGGCGGCTCGTCGGGTGGAGGTCGAGCGGCCGCGCGCGGAGGAGCGGCCTGACGTCGGACCATCTCGGGAGCTGTCGCTCGGACACCGGCACCTCGCTTTCCATCCTGGGGTTGTGCGCTTCGCGTGTGCATTCTCTCCCAGACCCGCTGCGGCGCATGTCCAACCTCGTCGGGTGCGGACCGCCTCCGTCACGCGGCGACAGGCCGGCCGGCACGGTGGCGCTGCGTGAAGCTCGCCCGCCGATCCTCATCGCTGCATACCGTGCGAACACATCACCCCTGAACGCATCACGACCAACCCGCGGGCGGCGCATCAGCGCACACGTCGGCGTGACCTGGTTTGTGACGACCTTCGGCACTTGTCGGAGCACTGCCGACCAGCCACGCTGGGACGATGTCCACGGCGCGACGTGATGGCCCGGCGATGGTTGCGATGCTCGCGCTCGCCGTGCTTGCGGCGTCTGTATCCACCAACGTGCGCCCAGCCCCGCCGGCCGTACGGGCGCCGACAGTCACCGTGACGCGCGCGGCTCCCTCACCCACCCCGACGCCGATTGCGTGGCCTCCGGAACGTGCGGCGACACCGGCTCCCCCTTCGCGACTGACCAAGACGATCTATCTGACCTTCGATGACGGGCCGAATCCGGTATGGACGCCGGAGATCCTCTCTCTGCTCGAGGCATACGGGGGTCAGGCGAGCTTCTTCGTGATCGGGGAGAACGCACAAAGATGGCCGTCGCTGGTGGAGCGCGAGGCTCGAGATGGCGACACCGTCGGCGATCACACATGGTCGCATCCGAACCTGACTGCGCTGCCCGAGAGTGAGGCCTGGGCGGAGCTCGCACGAGACCGGAACTTGATCGCCTCGCTCACCGGGAGACCGCCGAGCCTGTGGCGTCCCCCGTACGAGGACTTCAACCGATCCGTGGTCACGACGGCATCCGGGTTGGGCATGACGATGCAGCTGTGGAGCGTCTCGACCGGCGACTGGCAGCTCCCGGGCACCATGGTCATCGTTTTGCGAGTCCTCGCAGCCCTGCACAACGGGATGGTGGTGCTCTTTCACGACGGCGGCGGCCACACGCGGGCTGAAACGGTGGCAGCGATCGCCATCCTGCTGCCGAGGTTGCTCGCCGACGGATACCGGATCGCGGCCCTGCCTCCCGGCGGGATCAGCCGCTAGCTCTTGCGCAGCTCGTTGAGACGGATCAGATTGCCCGCTGGATCGCGGAAGGCGCAGTCGCGAATTCCGTACGGCTGCTCGGTCGGCTCCTGGATGACCTCCGCGCCGCCGGCCTCCAGCCGCGCGAAGGCGCCGTCCAGGTCCGGCGTGGCGAGCACGATGATGGCGTACGTTCCCTTGGCCATCATCTCTGCGATGGTGTGACGCTCGTCGTCGGTGATACCGGGGGTGGCGAACGGCGGATAGAGGACGATGGAGGTCCCGGGCTGCCCCGGCGGCCCGACCGTGACCCAGCGCATCCCGGCGTAGCCGACGTCGTTGCGGACCTCGAATCCGACGACGTCGCGATAGAAGGCCACGGATTCGTCGGGGTCGTTGTGCGGCAGGAAGGACGAGTGAATCGTGATGTTCATGGCGGTCACTCTAGGTGCTCATCGGTGGCGGGCGCTTCTCGATTCCTGACCGGCCGGCGACGTGTTCCGACCCCTCACGACGGCTGCCCGCGCGGTCGAACGCCGCATGGCGTCCATCCATGCTCAGCGAAGGCTCGCCTCCGACGTATGCGGCGAGGTGCTTGCCCGTGAGCGTGGATCGGGACGCGACGAGGCCGGCGGGTGTTCCCTCGAAAACGATGCGGCCGCCGTCGTGCCCGGCGCCGGGCCCGAGGTCGATGATCCAGTCGGCGTGCGCCATGACCGTCATGTGGTGCTCGATGACGATGACCGACTTGCCCGAGTCGACGAGCCGGTCGAGCAGGCCGAGCAGTTGCTCGACGTCGGCGAGGTGCAGCCCGGTGGTCACCTCGTCGAGGACGTAGATGTTCCCCTTCTCGGCCATGTGGGTGGCCAGCTTGAGCCGCTGCCGCTCGCCACCCGACAGCGTCGTCAGCGGCTGGCCGAGAATGAGGTAGCCGAGGCCGACATCGGCGAGCCGGTCGAGGACGGCCTCTGCGGCCGGTGCGCGCGCCTCGCCGGCGCCGAAGAACTCCGCGGCCTCGGTGACCGACATCGCGAGCACCTCGCTGATGTCGCGGCCGCCGAGGTGATGGGTCAGCACCGATGCCTGGAACCGCTTGCCGTCGCATTCGTCGCACGTGGTGGCAACGACGGCCATCATCGCCAGGTCGGTGTAGATGACGCCGGCCCCATTGCAGTTGGGGCAGGCGCCCTCGGAGTTCGCGCTGAACAGCGCCGCCTTCACGCCGTTGGCCTTCGCGAACGCGTTGCGGATCGGGTCGAGCAGCCCTGTGTAGGTCGCCGGGTTGCTGCGTCGCGACCCTCGGATCGTGCCCTGGTCGAATGATACAACACCCGCGCCCGCGGGAATCGACCCGCGCACGAGCGAGCTCTTGCCGGAGCCGGCAACGCCGGTGACGACGACCAGCACGCCGAGCGGGATGTCGACGTCGAGGTTGCGCAGGTTGTGCGTCGTCGCTCCGCGGATCTCGAGCGCGCCGGTGGGTGTCCGCACCGCCTTCTTGAGCCTTGCCCGGTCGTCGAGATGGCGGCCCGTGATCGTGCTGCTCGCCCGCAACCCGCCAACGGAGCCTTCGAAGCAGACCGCGCCACCCGCCACGCCGGCGCCGGGGCCGAGGTCGACGACGTGGTCGGCAATCGCGATCGTCTGCGGCTTGTGCTCGACGACGAGCACCGTGTTGCCCTTGTCCCGGAGCCGCAACAACAGGTCGTTCATCCGGTCGATGTCATGAGGGTGCAGGCCCGCAGTCGGCTCGTCGAAGACGTAGGTGATGTCGGTCAGCGCGGAGCCGAGGTGGCGGATCATCTTGACCCGCTGCGCCTCACCTCCCGACAGCGTGCCCGACGTGCGGTCGAGCGAAAGGTAGCCAAGCCCGATCTCCACGAACGAGTCGAGGGTCTGCCGCAGCGATGCCAGCAGCGGGCCCACGGACGGATCGTCCAAACCTGACACCCATCCGGCGAGGTCGCTGATCTGCATCGCACAGGCGTCGGCGATGTTGATCCCCTTGATCTTCGAGGACCGAGCGGCCTCGCTGAGGCGGCTTCCGCCGCACTCGGGGCAGACGCTGAATGTCACCGCCCGCTCCACGAAGGCGCGCACGTGCGGCTGCAGCGCATCGACGTCCTTGGACAGCATCGACTTCTGGATCCTCGGGATCAGCCCCTCGTAGGTCAGGTTGATGCCGTTCACCTTGATCCTGGTGGGCTCCTTGTGGAGCAGGGCGTGGAATTCGGCCCTGGTGAAGTTGCGGATCGGCTTGTCCGGGTCGAAGAAGCCCGAACCGCTGAAGATGCGGCCGTACCAGCCGTCGACGCTGTATCCCGGGATGGTGAGCGCACCCTCATTGATCGACCTGGTGTCGTCGTACAGCTGCGAAAGGTCGAAGTCGGTGACCGATCCCCGGCCTTCGCAGCGCGGACACATGCCGCCGGCACGAGTGAATGCCCTCTGCACGGTGGTGCCCGCTCCGCGTTCGACCGTGATCTCACCGGTCGCGCGGACCGGGGGGACGTTGAAGGAGAACGCGTTGGGTGAACCGATGTGCGGCTTCCCGAGGCGGCTGAACAGGATGCGCAGCATCGCGTTGGCATCGGTCGCAGTGCCGACCGTCGAGCGAGGGTCGGTCCCCATTCGCTGCTGGTCGACGATGATCGCCGTGGTCAGCCCTTCGAGCACGTCGACCTCGGGCCGCGCGAGCGTCGGCATGAAGCCCTGCACGAACGCGCTGTAGGTCTCGTTGATGAGCCGCTGCGACTCCGCTGCGATCGTGTCGAACACGAGCGAGCTCTTGCCCGAGCCGGACACGCCTGTGAACACGGTCAGCCGGCGCTTTGGGATTTCGACGCTGACGTCCTTGAGGTTGTTCTCGCGGGCGCCGTGCACGCGGATCACCTCGTGGCCGGCGGTCGCCTGCGGCACAGGCGACCGCGCGTTCTTCCTCATGGCCATCGCCGAAGGTCCGGGGTCAGCGGTCTTGAATCAGCCCGAGGATGTTGCCATCCGGGTCGGCGAAGGTGGCCACGAGGCGGCCGCCACCGACGTCGCGCGGAGATTCCTTCAAGGTGGCGCCGGCTGCGGTGACCTCGGCAAGCTTCGTCTCGATGTCCGCCACGTGCCAGTAGGCAACCGGCGAGGCCATGCCACCCCCCGGCACCAGCCCGATCTGCTGGCCTTCAGCCTCGTAGCCGACGTAGTAGGGCGCGTCGGCCACCGGCGCGACGGCGAGGAGGGCGGTGTACACCGGCTTGGCCCTCTCCAAGTCGGAGACGGGATGCAGCACGGTCTTGATTCCCTGCGTGGTAGAGCTGGTCATGGTGACTCCTGAACTCGATGTGGTGAGGTCCATGGCGGTCATCCTAGCCGCGGGTCGCCACCGGCGCTTCTCGATTCCTGACCGGTCTGGTCACCTGTTTCGCCACGCACGACGGCATCCCCACCGTCTCACGCGCAGCGTGGCGCCGGTAGGTGCTCGGGGGCACGCCGACGAGTTCGGTGAAGCGAGTGCTGAAGGTGCCCAGCGAAGAGCAGCCCACCGCGAAACACACGTCGGTGACGCTGAGGTCGCCACGGCGCAGGAGCGCCATCGCGCGCTCGATGCGCCGCGTCATCAGGTAGCAGTACGGCGCCTCGCCGTAGGCGAGCCGGAACTCGCGGCTGAGGTGTCCCGCCGACATGTTCGCGCCGCGGGCGAGCGCCTCGACGTCCAGGGGCAGCGCGTACTCCCGGTCGATCCGGTCGCGAACGCGGCGCAGCCGGGCGAGATCGCGCAGACGCTGCGCCGCGGCGGGGGTGTTGGTCACCTGCAAGATCGTGCCACGTCGCGCCGGCGCGGGGCGGCTCTTCCGGCCGCCCTGCGCCCTCTCGATCGGGTCAGCGGGAACTTGCCGGCCACGGACGTCGGTGGGACGTTGGTCGTTGGTCTTGAGGACGTTCAGCCGTGGTCGTTGCGATCGCTGAGGTTCACGATGTACTCAGTCGTCAACCTCGAAAGGAGGTGCCGCCATGGCAGACACAAAGACGATCACCCCTCGGTATCCAAATGATCTGCTGAGCAGGTCGTTTGCCGACTTGATGCGCTGGCCGGTCTTCCCGCTGCTCGGTCTGACGCAGGACTTTCCGATGAAGCTGGAGGAATTCGCCGACGACGGACATCTGGTCGTCCGCGCGGAGCTGCCCGGCCTCGACCCCGACAAGGATATTCACGTCACCGTCGAGAAGGGCCTGCTGACCATCAGCGGCGAACGGCGTAGTGAAACCAAGTCGGACGAGAAGGGGAGGCATTTCTCGGAGATGCAATACGGCTCGTTCGCGCGGACCATTCCACTCCCTGAGGGAACGAGTGAGGACGACGTGACCGCCAGCTACCGCGACGGTATCCTGGAAGTCCGGCTTGCCCTGACGATGCCCGCGCCTCCCAAGGCCGCTGCCCGCATTCCGATCAAACACTGAGGCCCTGGACCCGCCGAGGCACGCGCCTCGGCGGGCTCTCGCCCGAAACCGCGGACATGTGGGGAAGAATGCTGATATGGCACCGAAGAGGGTCAGTGGGCTTCTTCTCACCGACTTGTACGAGTTGCGCATGGCCGCCAGCTACCTGCGCCGTCGGATGCACGGCCTGGCCACGTTCAGCCTGTTCGTGCGGCGGCTCCCCCCGGAGCGGGGATTCGTGGTGGCGGCGGGTCTCGAGGACTGCCTCAGCTACCTGAGCGCCTTCGGCGCAAGTCACCGTGAGCGGGTCGCAATGGCCGAGATGGAGGGCCTCACACCGGCAGACCGTCGCGCGCTCGGCCGCCTGCGCTTCACCGGCGACGTCTGGGCTGTGCCCGAGGGTCACGTCGTCTTCGAGAACGAACCACTGATCGAGGTGACGGCGCCCATTGCAGAAGCTCAGCTGGTGGAGACCTATCTGCTCAACCAGCTGACGTTTCAGTCGGCGATCGCCAGCAAGGCCGCGCGATGCCGGATTGCGGCTCGCGGACGGACGCTCATCGACTTCGGGTTCCGCCGCACGCATGGCATCGATGCGGCGATGGCATCTGCCCGGGTGTCGGCGATCGCGGGCTTCACGGCGACCAGCAACGTCGCTGCGGCGGAGCGTTTTGGGCTCTCGACGTCGGGCACGATGGCGCACTCGTACATCGAGGCGTTCGACACCGAGCAGGAAGCCTTCCGGGCGTTTGCCGAGGACTTTCCCGACCACCCGACCTTCCTCGTCGACACGTACGACACCGACTCGGGCGTCGAATCGGCGATCAAGGCCGCGAAGGAACAGGGGCTCGGCGACGCTTTCGCTGTGCGCCTTGACAGCGGCGACCTCGACTCGCTCGCGCTCCGCGTTCGCTCGACACTCGACGCAGCCGGATGCCCCGGCGCCCGCATCATCGTCAGTGGCGGCCTGGATGAATACGATATCGACGCATTGTTGCGGAACGGCGCGCCGATCGACGGGTTTGGCGTCGGAACGAAGATGGGCGTCTCGGCCGACGCCCCAACGCTGGATACGGCGTACAAGCTCGTGGCCTACGACGGCAGGCCGGTCCTGAAGCTCTCCACTGGAAAGCGCAGCCTTCCCGGTGCCAAGCAGGTATTCCGCAACTTCAGCATCGGAGGCGACGTGGTGGGGCTGCGTGACGAGAATCACTCCGACCGCGAATCCCTGTTGGTGCCGGTGATGATCGGCGGTGACCGGGTCCTGGCGCGCGAACCGCTTGAGATCATGCGCGAGCGGCTGTCCGCGGATCTCGATGCGCTTCCGGCGAGCGCGATCCGGATCGAACATCCGGAGACAGTGACGGTCATCATCTCCGGCGATCTCGAGCTGCTCCGCGAGGAGTGCGCCGCCAGCGTGCGTCCGGCCCGTGCCGCGGTGTCCCCACCGGTAACCGGTATCGCGACCGTCGAGGATCCGCGCATCGCCGCCTGCATCACCCAGGTCAAGCTTCGTGATGGGACGCGTATTCGCATACGGCCCATCGTCACCGGGGACAAGGACGCAATCGTTCGCGGGTTCGAGCGGCTGTCCATGGAGTCTCGGGTGCGTCGATTCATCAACCCGCCGGCGGCGTTGAGCGAATCGATGCTGCGGTACCTGACAACGATCGATTACACGAATCACGTCGCGCTCGGAGCCTGGGATATCGATGCTCCCGGCCAGCCCGGGGTCGCGATCGCACGCTACATCCGGCTCACCGACGAACCCACCTGTGCGGAAGCAGCCGTGACCGTCATCGACGACTACCAGCACCGGGGTATCGCGACCGTGCTGCTCAAGGCGCTTGCGCTCATCGCCGTGCAGAACGGCGTCGACCGATTCTGTGGCTACGTGCAATGGGAGAACGACGAAGTCCTCAGCCTGGCTCGCAGCCTCGGCGCCATCGTGCAGCACAGTTCAGCCGGCATCGCGCGGCTCGAGGTGCCGCTGAACGCCGCCGAGCTGCAGATGGCGGAGACACCGCTCAAAGCCGCGCTCAGGATGCTCGCGCGGCGGGAGCTCGACCTGGTGTCAGGCGGACTCACCCGCCCCGTCGTAGCGATGAGCGGATCCATGCCATCGAACGGCGCTTGAGATTGAGGAGCTGTTGCTCGAGCGGACTCACGGACATCACGGCCCCGGCGGGGCGGGTCGGCGCGGCCGTCGTGACAGCAGCCGGCTCGGTGCGCGCGCGGCCCAGTGATGCGAGTTGCCGTTCGAGAAGCGCCTCACATTGCGTGGTGACTTGCAGGCAACGCAAACTCACGTAGAACTCGATGTTGTTGCGTTCCGTCGGGAAGAATCCTGCAACTTCAAAATCGATGAGCCCGAGACGCGATAGCTTCTCGAGCAAGCCGAGGAACGAGTCAGGGGTGAAGACACTGCAGTGCACGTCGACGAAATCGTCCCTGCTTTGCATCTCCCGGCACGCGTCGAGCGCGGCTCGATCGGGATCGTCGAAGTCCTGCCGCACGGCCAGACTGTAGTCGGCGGTCCCCGCCCAGGCGGCGGTGGCATCGACCATATCGCCGATGGCCTTGGAGTAGAAGTCGAACGCCTGTCGGTAGCTCGGCATGCGGAGATGACGGAGGTTTGCATCAACGAGATCGCTGATCTCCGTCAGGGCACGATTGATGTCGAAGCAGTACCGCTTGTCAGGGATGACCAGGGACAGGATCCCACCGGGTCGCAGCACCCGCGTGAGGTCAGCCAACCATCCGATGGGGTCCGGAATGTGTTCGATGACGTGCGACGCGATCACGTAGTCGAAAGGCGCATCCGCGGCGACCGCCTCCGAGATCGTGCCGAACTCCTTCAACACGTAGTCCACGTCGACGATCTGGTCGAGCCTGTCGCGCATCCCCTGGTTGGACGCGTACTTGCGTCTCAGTTCGGCCGCGCTGGCGTGATCGAGATACCGAACCGGGCCCTCGCTCTTGCGGACCCGGGGTGCTGCGAGGGGCCCGATTTCAAGGCCCCGCATGCGCGCGACGTCGATGCAGGCTAGCTCGCTTCGCACGGTGTCGATTCACCCAGACGTGAGCCGCAGGCCGCAGTCGTCATCGGGTTCGCGCGTCTCCTGATCAACCGTCGCGTGTCGGCGCGGTACGGCGTACACATACTCTAAGCCAGACACGGTGCGCTGCGACCGAGCCCCCGCTCAGCACGACAACCTCTCGGCACAGTGACGACGCCACAATGGGTCAAAGACGGCCTTTCCCCGCGTCTCGACCGCTGCTATTGCCCGTCACCGAACGGGCATCCTCGCTCCACCGGCTGAAGGCCGTCGCGAGGCCGGTCACGAGGCGGTCGAAGCTGCGGTCCACGTTGACGGGCAGTCCAAAGCCACCACCAGCCTCCAGCGTCACGAAGCCATGGAGAGCGGCGCGGAGCGCGCGGATCGCGTCGACAGCATCGTCGTCGCGGAGCCCGTACCCGGCCATGACGTCGAACGCAACACCGACGACGCCCGCGCTGGCACGCTCGTCATCGACATCGCCCGGCACCGGCGCGCGCTGGGCGGCCGCATACCGCCCGGGATGCTCGATTGCCCAGGCGCGATATGCGCGCGCCATGGAAACGAGCGCATCGTCATCCGACTTGCCGACTGCGGCACGCCCGAGCACACCGGCGAGGTCGATCTTGGCCCGTATCGCGATGCTGCGTCGCAGTCCGTCGGTGCCCGCAATGTGCTTGTACAGGGAAGGCTGACGCACGCCGAGCCGGACGGCGAGCGCGGCAAGGGTGAGGTTGGCCATGCCCACCTCATCGGCAATGCGTTCACCCTCCTCCACAACGCGAGCCTCGCTGAGCCCGGCTCTAGGCATGGTGGCTGTGGCTCTGGAGAAACGCGACCACGGCGTTGGTCGTCACCTCAGCCCGCTGCGAATGCGGGTAGTGCCCGGCTTCGGGAACCATGACCGCTTCGCCGTGCAACTGCTCAGCGATCCAGACGGCCTCCCCTTTCGGATCGGGGAAATCGGGATCCTGGTCGCCCATGATCACCAGCGTCGGCTGTGACACGCCCCCGAGACGGGCCTCTGCCGCATCGTGGTTGATGTGGGTCGTGCGCGAGAACGCCTTGGCATGTCCCGGCCGGCGCAGCGCCGCGGCGATCTGGTCGCGATAGGCGTCGAAGTCGGCGGGTCGCCGGCCTGCGTACAGCTTCGGAAGATAGGACTTCCAGACCGCGGCAGCCCAGAGCGGAGTCATCGCCACCCGGAAGAGCATCCGCCGGATCACGCCCATCTTGCCGTTGCGGACGAAAGGCCCTATCAGGACGACCCCTCGGACCAATTCGGGCCGATCGGCGGCGGCGACGACGGCTGCTCCAGCCCCCATTGAATTCCCGACGATGAACGCCGGTCCACCGAGCTCCTCAACGAGCGCGATCACGTCATCGGCAGTCTCAGGGTCTCCATAGGCGGTGAACCCGGCGTCGCTCTCCCCATGGCCGCGAAGGTCGGTTGCAGCGACCCGGTAGCCGGCCTCGCGAAGCCGGGGTGCGACGAATCGATACGTGGATCGCAGATCCCCCATCCCGGGAACCAGCACGACCAGCGGCCCGCCGCCGTCGACGTCGTAGGCGATGCGCCCCTCAGGGCGAACGAGGTAGCAGGTCTCGGTGTTCGGGGCGATAGTGTCTGTTCTCATGTTGGCTACTGTAGCTAGCTTATTAGCTAATGTCAATAGCCTCTCTGAGGTCGCCGTCACGTGTGCGCGGGAGCCTGCAGCGCCGCGCTTTACTCGATGTCCCATCGGTGCTCGGCGTTTGTGTGTACGTAACCGCTGCGCGTATCCATCTTCGACACCGACCACGGCGTCGGAAGGACTTGCGGCGGTGACCGCGGAGCACGCATCCATGCAACCAAAGCTCATGATTTTCAGCGGAACGCTCGGTTTGCTCGTCCTCGCCGCGTGCGGATCGGCGTCGGCCGGCGTGCTCGGCAGCGCACCGGCGACACCGACTCCTCCACCGCAGCAGACACCCGCACCAACGCCGATGCCGACGGCGGTTGCGACACCAACACCAACGCCTGTACCGGCCACACCCGCTCCGGCATCAGGCGCAGCTGTGACGCTGCGCAGCGTCGCCAATCTCGGTCAGATCCTTGTGGGTCCAGACGGCAACACGCTCTACATCTTCCTCGGTGACACCGGAACCACATCGAGGTGCACGGGATCGTGTGCACAGAACTGGCCGCCGCTGACAACGATGGAGACGCCACGGGCGCTCGGCGGCGTGTCGCAAACGCTGCTCGGAACCACGAAACGTGGGGACGGAACCCTGCAGGTCACGTATCACGGCCACCCTGTCTATTACTTCATCGCCGACAGTGCACCCGGCATGGCCAGCGGCGAGGGCATTGATGCCTTCGGCGCCCGCTGGGAGGTCATCAGCGCAACGGGCATGCAGATCGTCAAGTAGCGCCGTCCTCGACGCGTCTTTCGCGGGAACGGCGGCCGGCTCCCGGCCTCCGTTCCGTCACGGCTCATACGAGCCCGGAACCCAGGACCGCGTGGTCACTCCGATGGCGTTCCAGGCGTTGATGGTCACGATCAAGCTGATCAACGCTGCGAGTTCCCGCGCGGTGAACTCTGAGGCGGCGGCGGCGAACGCCGCGCTCGGAACGTGATCGACCGCGAGCAGCGTGACGGCTTCTGTGAATGCGAGAGCCGCCCGTTCGCGTGCCGTGAAGAATGGCGTCTCCGCCCAGGCCGGCAACGAGTACAGGCGCTGCTCCGTCTCGCCGATCGCACGAGCGTCCTTGGTATGCATGTCGATGCAGTACGCGCATCCATTCAGCTGGGAAGCACGGACGCGGACCAGCTCGCGCAGCTTGGGATCGAAAGCAACTGCGTCGAGCTCCTTGGTGGCGGCTGCGTCGAGCTGACCGAGGGCACGCGTGAAACCGGGTGCCTCATGGTCGAAATCGAGTCGGACATCGGTGGCGGAAGTCAGGCCGGTCGCTGCATGTGTTGTGGTCATGCGAGCATCCTATGCCACAAGCGGACCATTAGTATGGGGCAGTCTGATGGCAGAATCGTGGGCCACTTTCGGCGTCGACCTGCACCTGGAGCTCGCCGGCAAACGGGTGCGGGCAGGGCTCGAGACAGCCTTGCGCGACGCTGTGAGAACCGGGCGTCTGCGTCCCGGGTCCGAGCTGCCCTCGTCGCGGGTCCTCGCGGTGGACCTGGGAATCGCGCGCAACACGGTCAGCGAGGCATACGCGCAGCTCGTCGCCGAAGGCTGGTTGACCGCTCGGCGAGGCTCGGGAACCCGCGTCACAAGCCGGGACCCTGCGAGCGCACCCTCCACCTCGCCGCCTTCGGACACCGCTGCTCCCTCGCGCCCACGATTCGACCTTCGCGCGGGAACGCCGGACCTGGCGTCATTCCCGCGGACAGGCTGGCTCGCCGCGTCACGCCGGGCGCTGCACTCGGCACCGAACCACGCGCTCGGCTATGCGGATCCGCGCGGCAGTCGTGCGCTGCGCCGCGCCCTTGCCGAGTATCTCGCTCGAGCGCGCGGGGTCCAGGCCGACCCTGAGCTCATCGTCATCTGCTCTGGCTTCACCCAGGGATTGGGGCTGCTCTGCCGGGTGCTCCGCTCACGAGGCGCGAGCAGGCTTGCGGTCGAGGCGTACGGGCTCCCCGTCCACCGTGAGGTGGCCGAGAGCACCGGGCTCGCTCTCGAGCCGGTCCCCGTTGACACCGACGGCGTGATGGTCGATCGGGCCGGCGATGCAGACGCGATGCTGGTCACGCCGGCGCATCAGTTCCCGCTCGGGGTCGCGCTCGGGCCCGACCGACGGCATGAGGCTGTCGCGTGGGCTCGAGACGGAGCACGCCTCGTGATCGAGGACGACTACGACGGCGAGTTCCGCTATGACCGCCAGCCGGTCGGCGCGCTGCAGGCACTTGCCCCCGATCACGTCGTGTACGCGGGCTCCGTGAGCAAGAGCCTGGCGCCTGGTCTCCGTCTCGGTTGGCTCGTGGTGCCGCCCCACCTCATCGAAGACGTCGCCACCGCCAAGCGACTTGCCGACGTGCACAGCAGCACACTCGATCAACTCGCGCTCGCGGAGTTCATCACGTCAGGCGCTTACGACCACCACGTACGCCGATCCCGCCTCGCCTACCGCCGCCGTAGAGATCGTCTGGCTGGCGAGCTCCAGCAGCATGCGCCGCACGTGCGCATCACCGGGATCGCCGCCGGGCTGCACGCGCTCCTCGAGCTGCCGCTCGATTGCACCGAGCGTGACGTCGTCACACGCGCGGCGCGCCAGGGCATCGCCGTCGAAGGGCTCGAGACCTACAACCGTGGACAGGATGCACACGTCCCGGCACTCGTCGTCGGCTACAGCGCACCGGCGCAACACGCCTTCACAGGAGCGATCGCGCGGCTTTGCGCAGTCCTCAACAACTAGAAGTTCTTGAGCATCGCGGCGAGTTCGCTCCGAGAGTTGACGCCGAGCTTGCCGTAGACGTTGCGGAGGTGATACTCAACCGTCTTTGGACTGAGGAACAACGCCGCGGCAGCCTCGCGTGTCGTCTTTCCGCCGGCGAGCACCTGCGCGATATGGAACTCCTGACGTGTGAGCATGTCGAGGGCTGCGACACCGCGCCGCCGTGGTGTCTCGCCCGTCGCCATTAATTCGGTGCGCGCTTGCTCACTCCAGGGTGCGGCGCCGAGCCGGTCGAATATTTCGAGCGCTGCACGGAGCTCCTCTCGGGCGTCCCTCCGCCGCCGCCCGCGCCGAAGGCGCCCGCCATAGGCGAGATGCGTGAGCGCCGACTCGAACAGGTCGGGCGTACTCGAGTGCAGCGCCAGCGCCTGCTCGAACAACTCGCTGAACTGTCCATCGGCAGCGAGCAGCGCTCGGGAGCGCGCCGCACGCGCCAGGGACCACGGCTGTCCCTTCTTGAGAGATTCGCGATCGAGCCGCTCCGAGACGACAACAGCATCGGGAACACGCCCAACGCGCAGGTAGGCGTCGACCAACTCCGCAGCCGGAGAGAGGTCTATGTCCATGATGCCGAGCTCCGCGAGGCGCCGTTCGCAGTCCACGAAATGGTCGATGGCGGAGGCGGGGCGGCCGAGACCGAGTTCGAGTTCGCCAAGCGCTCGAACGGCCCATGCCCCGAAGAGGCCGATGCCAAGTGCGTCGCATAGCGCGCTCGCCTCTTCGGCGTGAGCCCGGCACTCTGACTCTCGCCCCTGGCGCGCCTCGAGCCAGGCGATTCCCGCGAGCGCGCCTGCAAGCTCGGTCCGCTGTCCGGTTTCGCGTCCGAGCCGGATGGCTTCGTCGTACTCGACCGCCGCACTGACCCAGTTGTCGCCGGCTGCGTGATCGCGAGCCACTCGGCTGAGCAGCCACGGGAGGATGCCGAGTGCTGCCTGCGCACGAGCGGTCTCTATCGCCTCTTCGACGAGAGCGCGCCCGCCACCGGTTTCACGGATCCAGAGCGGTCCCATGACCAGCCACGAGAGCAATCGCGCCTCCTCGCGCAGTGGTCTGTCGTGCTCCGCAAGGGCCACCGCCGAGCGGATGGAGTCGATGCCGCGGCGAGGGTCGCCGGCGAAGACCAGGGCCATCCCGTGTGCCATCGCCGCAAGGAAACGCGTCCGGCTGGATGCCTCCGCCGGCAGGAGATGCATGGCTTGATCTGCCGTGCGCACCATCGTCCTGACATCTCCGGCGTAGAAGCACGCCTCAACCGCCTCCGCAAGCATGCTCACGGCTTGCTCCGGGTCTGTCGACAGGGCCTGCCCAGCAGTCGCGACAAGGATGGTGTGTCCCTCCATCACCGGACCGCGACGCACTGTGATGTGCCCCCGCAGGTGTTCGATCTCAACACGCTGCGCCGCCTGGACCACCAGTTCGCGAGCCTCTGACAGGAGAGCGATTGCGCGGTCGGCGGATCCGGCGAGCCAGGCTGCGTCAGCTGCAGACGCGAGCAGTTCGCCGCGCCGCGCGCCATCCAAAGCGAGCCGGGCCGCTCGCTCGAACGCGGCGTCGGCCACCCCGTATGCGCTTCGCGCGCGAGCTCGCGCCCCCGCCTGGCTGAGGGCAGACGATGCGGCGTCGTCCATGCCGACCGCGGCAGCCGCCAGGTGCCAGGCTCTCCGGTCGGCATCGCGATCCGGAAGCGCATGAGCGACCGCTCTATGAGCCGCACGGCGTTCCTCGGGGAGTGCGCCGGCGTAGATGGCCGCACGGGCAAGGGGATGCCGAAACTCGATCCGCCCGGCCCCGAGCATGACGCGCCCCGCCTCTTCCGCAGCCGCGAGACCATGCAGGTCGAGATCCATGGCGGCGGCGGCTCGCTCCAGCGTGAGCACGTCGTCGGAGTCGCTGGTCGACGCCAGCACCAGCAACTGGCGCACTGAGCCCTCGAGTTCGTCAGCCCGGCGCAGGAACGCCCTCGACACCTTCGCGGGGACGGTGATCGGAGCGTCGATCGCAGCAACCGCGAGACTGGAGCTCTCACGAGACAACTCAATCAAGGCGAGTGGGTTGCCTGCGGTCGCGCGGTAGAGGCGTGCGGCGGTTTCCGGTGCTACTGCGCCGAGTAGCCGGCTCGCCGCACCCTCGTCGAGGCCACCGAGTCGCAGCGCGGGCAGATCGGCATCGTCGACGAGCGATGGCTCACCTTCACGAATCGCGAGGATTGCGCCCAGGGGCTCAGCGACGAGCCTGCGCAGCGCGAAACGCAGCGCCTCCGCGGTTGACGCATCGAGCAGATGAGCGTCATCGACGAGCATGAGCACCGGAGCCTCCTCCGCGTACGCAGAGAGGAGGCTGAGGGTTGCGGCGCCCACGGCGAAGCGCTCCCCAGCGATACCCGGTCTGAGCGCCAGGGCGCTTTCGAGGGTCGCGGCTCGAGCCGGCGGGATTCTGGAGAGCACGCCGAGCGCCGGGCGCAGCACATCGAAGAGCCCCGCGAACGGAATATTGGTTTCGGACTCGACGCCTCGTGCGCGCAGAAGCTGGAGGCCCGCCGCGTTCTCGGCTGCATATTCGAGCAGCGAGGTCTTCCCGATACCAGCCTCACCGATCAACGCCAGCACCGCACTGCCACCAAGGCGGGCGGTTGCCATGACGCGATCGAGCGCCAGCCGCTCTTGTTCCCGGCCGAGCAGCATGCCTCGATTGTACGGTGGTCTCGGCTGACGCTATCGCTGCGTCTGAAAACCCAGGGGGGGCCCCGGACGCGAGCCGCGGCGGATCGTCAATAGCCTCGCGGCCATGCATCAGCCCCAGGAGGAACTCCTTTGACACAGACACTGCAACCGGTTGAGATTGACGGTTCGAAGCTGGAGAAATTCGTCTTCAAAGCGGTCGACGAGGTGGGAGCGACGTTGAACACAGCGCTGGTGGTCATGGGTGACCGTCTCGGGCTGTACCGCGCGCTCGCAGGTGCAGGACCGCTCACCTCGCTGGAACTCGCAGAGCGAACAGGGACCTCGGAGCGCTACGTCCGCGAGTGGCTCAACGCGCAGGCGGCCGGCGGCTATGTCGACTACGACGCGGAAAGCAACCGGTACACCCTGCCTCCCGAACATGCGGTGGCACTGACGGACGCCGACAGTCCGGTGTACCTGCCGGGGTTCTTCCAGATCGCGCTTGGCACGGTTCACGATTCAGCGCGCATCGTCGAGTCTGCCCGCACCGGCGTCGGAGTCGGCTGGCACGAGCATGTGGCAGACGTCCATGAGGGTTGTGAACGGTTCTTCCGTCCCGGCTACCATGCCAACCTTGTCTCAAGCTGGCTGCCGGCGCTCGACGGCGTCGTGGCGAAACTCGAGCGTGGCGCACGTGTGGCGGATGTCGGTTGCGGCCACGGCGCGTCGACGGTCCTGATGGCGACCGCATATGCGAACTCCTCATTCGATGGCTCCGACTATCACGACGGCTCTATCGAGATCGCCCGCCGACGTGCCGAGGAGGCCGGGGTTTCCAGCCGTACTCGGTTCGAGGTTTCGCCGGCACAGTCGTTCAGAGGACGTGGATACGATCTCGTCACCATGTTCGACTGCCTGCACGATATGGGCGACCCCATCGGAGCAGCACGCCATGTGCGGGAGGCGATGGCCCCCGATGGCACCTGGATGATCGTGGAGCCGGCCGCGGGCGATCGAGTCGAGGACAACATGAACCCAATCGGGCGGGCGTACTACGGATTCTCGACTCTGTTGTGCACGCCCGCGTCGCTCTCACAGGAGGTTGGACTCGCTCTCGGCGCCCAGGCCGGCGAGGCAAGAATCCGAGACGTTGTCACCGCGGGTGGCTTCACACGCTTCCGCCGCGCGACAGCAACACCATTCAACGTCGTCTTCGAAGCCAAACCATAGAATCGACTCGATCGAACCGCGGAGCAGTGCGCCCGGCGCAACCCGGGCGCACTGCCGTGCCCCGAGCCCGGTGCCGTCTTGCCGCTACCGCACTCCGCGATACGTGACTGAGAAGTCCGCACTCCAGGTGGCGCCGTCCTCCGCCTTCTCCCAGCAGCCGACGATGGTCTGTCCATCATCGGTAAAGGTGCCCGAATAACGCTGTGGGAAAGGTGCGGCCCTCCATCCACTCGAAGCTGACCCGCCCCTCGCCGGGCCATCGCGACCCACCCGGCGGGGCAGCCTGCATGGTCCACTCCCCGAGAAAGGCATCGAGGCGTTTTAGCTGGAGTTTCGCTCGGGCTGATCCATCGTGCTTCTGACACTAGCTGGTGCGAGCGGCGTCTGTCGGCGTCGACATCACTGGCGCCAGATCGAATTCGTGCCGGCTGGGCCGGGCTTCATCGTCCTGAAAGGGGCGAAGGCGCAGAGTGAGAATCCCCTCCCTGGAGAGTCGCCGCAAGCGGGTCCACTCCCGCGCAACGGCGACTCTCTGCCGTTCACCCCGCGCCCGCCCGGAGCGGATGGTCAGGGTTTCCTGGCGACCGTCGAGCCGCCCGTCACCGTGACAGCGCTGGTGGCCGCGCCTGTCGCTGCTCCACCGGGCGAGAGACTTGTCGTCGTCGTCTTCGAGATGACGCCGTCCTCACCGACCGTGATCACGGTGTTCACGGTTCGCACGGCCGCGACCGGCTGGAGCGATGCCTGCGACGGTGCTACTGCGACGAGATACCCGACGAGACTGACGCCCGCGACACCGCCGGCGGCCGCCACACCGTTGATCCTTCGGCGGCGAACGAGTGCTCGGTCTCGCCGTTCGGCGCGTTCTTCGGGTGATTGCGGGGTTTCCATATCGTATCTCTCCGTGATTGGTGGCGGATTGACATCAGATTCGCGCCCCTGCCTGACGCCGCACTGTGAGAACGCTTGGAGTTCGCCATGACTGGCGCGCCGCGTGTTTCAGGCATCTGCTCCAGCCACGAGCGCAAGAGCCGGTGTTTCCCGTAGTGGTGTCGCGTTCCGACTCATTCAGGCAACGCGTCGCGGGCTCGTTCGAGGAACCTGCGCTCAACCGGGTTGGCCGTCAGGGCGATGGCCTCGTCGTATGCATGCGTCGCCTCCACATTGCGAGCGACCCTGCTGAGCAGCTCCGCTCGCACGGCGTGGAACAGGTAGTAGTCGCGAAGGTCGAGGCTGTCGACCGTCGCCAGCGCCGTCGCCGCTCCCCGGACCTCGGCCAGAGCCACCGCGCGGTTCAGTGCGACAACGGGTGTTGGTGTGATGGCGAGCAGTTGGTCGTAGAGCTGCAGGATCTGTCGCCAGTCGGTCGCTGCTGCGGTCGGCGCGTCGCTGTGCACGGCGTTGATCGCCGCCTGGAGCTGATACGGACCTGGCTGATTGCGACGCAGGCACTCACGAAGGATCGACTGCCCCTCGCCGATGAGAGCGCGATCCCACTTCGAGCGGTCCTGGTCCGCGAGCAATACCAGATCCCCACCGGGTGTCGTCCGTGCGCCTCGCCGCGAATCGATGAGCAGCATCAGGGCCAGCAGCCCGAGCGCCTCGGATTCGTCGGGCATGAGCTCGGCCAGCAGCCGTCCGAGAGCGATCGCTTCTACGCACAGGTCTCCGCGTCCGAGAGACCGGCCCGCGCTCGCCACATAGCCTTCGTTGAAGATCAGGTAGACCACCGAGAGCACCGGCTGGAGCCGGTCGGGAAGCTCCGCAGCGCCCGGCACCCGGTAGGGGATGCGAGCGTCACGGATCTTGTTCTTCGCGCGCACGAGCCGTTGCGCCATGGTCGCTTCGGGGACGATGAAGGCGCGCGCGATCTCCAGCGTCGACAGACCGCCGAGCAACCGGAGCGTCAGTGCCACCTGCACGTTGGTCGCGAGCGCGGGATGGCAGCACGTGAAGATCAGGCGCAGGCGATCGTCGCGCACCGGCCCCTCCTCGATCGGCTCATCTTCCGCTCGAAGGAGCGCAGCCTTGGCATGGCGATCCACACGCGCGGCGTCACTCCGCAGGCGATCGATCGCCCGGCGCCTTGCTGTGGTGATGATCCACCCCGCGGGGCTGGGAGGCAGTCCGGTGTCGGGCCATCGCTGCGCGGCAACGGTGAACGCGTCCTGGGCTGCCTCCTCGGCGATATCGATGTCACCAAACGAGCGAACGAGCACTGCCACGATGCGACCGTACTCAGCGCGGTAGACGTCTTCGATCTCCGAAGCGCTCACCGGCCCCATCGCAGGATCAGGCGTTCGGCTCTTCGTGGAACGGACGCACCTCAACCGGCGCGGCGCATGCCCGCGTCGCCTTTGCGGCCCATGCCAGCGCGGCGTCCAGGTCTTCCGCCTTGATGATCCAGAACCCCCCCATGTGCTCCTTGCCCTCGGCAAAGGGTCCGTCGGTGGTCAGCACTGCGCCGTCCTTGATGCGCACCACCGACGCGGTGGTCGCGGGGTGGAGTCCGCCCGCAAAGACCCACGCACCGGCCGCCTGGAGCTCCGCGTTGACGGCGTCGACGTCCCGAGAGGTGGCCTGCCATTCCTCGGGTGACGGGCTGACTTCGCCATCGACGTGGTAGACGCTGAGCAGATACTGCTGCACGGTTGTTCCTCCTCGGCAAGGGATCTTGCCGTTCGCTGCGGTGTGGCCGGAGTTGCGGCCGTTCACCTCCTACACGGAGCCGCGCAGCCTAAATCGACAGACAGCCGGGCTGAATCCGTGACGACGAGCTACGCGGTGGGTACGGGTCCCTCGCGCAGGCCGAACACGTTCCCGTCAGGGTCCTTGAACCACGCCCCTCGGGCGGAACCGACCTGGGCGATGAAGTTGATCGTCTTCGGCGTCTCGTACTCCTCGAAGGTGACCCCCCGCGCGGTCAGATCCCGGACCACCCTCTCGAGGTCATCGACCTCGAAGTGCGCCACGGTCTGGCCGGCGTTCGGCTGCCCGCGCCTCACCGAGAACTGCGTTCCCTTCCCGGCCGCGAAGCGAATGGCGAACGGTGTCTCCTCGAGGGGCGACAGCCCCAATTGTCCGTGGAAGAACTCTTTCGCCCGCTCGAGATCGGTCACAGCAACGGTCGTCACCAGCATCGCATCCGAAAGCACTCTCGTCACCTCGTATCCAAATGAGTTGCGCAACAGGAGCTTCGATGCCGAAAGTATCGGCGCGACCGAGGAGTCCGGTTCAGCTGCCAGGAGACCGGTACTCGATGGTCTTCTTGCCGGCGGCATCGATCTCCTCCGGCGAGAGAAGGACCCGCACGGTGCTGGTTGCACCTCCGGCGGCGCTCACCGCCAAGCTGACCGCGGCCATGGTCGTGTTGTCCGGCAGATCCACGACCACGATCACGTCGTCGTCACCGAACACGAAGTAGAGCGACTCGACGGTGCCGCCGGCGGCTTGGATGAGATGCTCGATTGCTTTCCGCCGGCCCGATCCGCCTTCTTTGAGAAGGCCCTGGACGCCCTCCGCGGTGTAGGACGCCTCGATGAGGTATTTCGCCACGATCACTTCTCCCGGATCCGCTGCCCGCGATGGCGGTCAGTCTGCGCGTCGTCATGCTGTCAGAACGGCGTACGTGCGTGCTGGGCCAGAGCCAACTCCCCCTGACAGCCTCGAGCCGTCTGGAGGTGGCGGCGGCTACGCGACGCACGACGATTCCGGCGAGGATTGCAATGGGGAGGACCACTGCTGCATGACCTACCGAGAGGAGATCGCGCTGCTCGACGCGTTGGCAACTCCGGGTCCATGGACGAGCGAAGGGGAGCTGTACGGTGTCGGCACAAGTGGAGCGTTCCTGCCACTTGGCTTCGCGCCGCACCGCCCGCTGGACAGCCGTCTCATCGCCGTCTACAGGTCGGCTGTGATGCAGCTGATCAGGGCACTGAATGCAATCGAGCAGCTTGTTCTGCTCTCCGGCTCGGACCCATCCGTACCGGCGGCGATCGGCATTCGCCAGGTGCTGACGATCCTCGACGGTGTTGAGGGTGAAGGTGCCTCGTTCCGAGAGGCACTGGCGGAGCTCGACCGCTGGACGACGCCGCCGCCGTGGGATCCCGGGCACCTGGTCCTCGGCATGGAGCTCGATAACCAGGTTCGGTCGGCATTCGGCATCGCCCACCCGGCTCCGGGCGACACCCGGCTCGTCGCCACGGCTCGAACGGCCGTGCCGCGTGCACTCGAAGTGCTCGCGTTCGCCGAGGAGACCATCACACGATACGGTCGCCCCAACGGCTCGTTGCGGAACGAGGGTGCGGTGGCCATATCAGGCGCCTTGGCGGTCTTCGACCAGCACCGTGCCGGCGAGGGAAGCGGAACCGGCACTGTGTGACCCGCCGGCGAGCAGGAGGTGGAGAGCAGAATCAACGGCCGATGCTCAGGGTCCATTCGCGCGTTCCGGCCGAATGCCCAACCGCGGTCATCAGGGCGCGTCGATGATGGGAAGAAACTCGCGCCACGGCCCGATCGCTCGTGTGTACTGCTTGGCCATCGTCTTGACAATCTGACCCAGGTGATTTAGATCGTGCACCACCCAGGTGGCAAGGAGTTGGCTGATCGTCACTTCTCCGAAAGTGGGATGGATACCCCGGCGGGTCAGATCCTCGAGTCCGATCAATCCGTTCAGCGTTCTGAGATTCGTTGTCCGTGCCGATGCGAAACGATCCAGAAGAGCACTCAGGCTCCAGTCCTTGAACTGTGCGAACCCCGCCTCGCGGTCCACTGGGTCGAACACGCGCCCGGTTCCATGTTTGAGGATCAGTCGGGTCCGGTCAATCCAGTCGTTCTCCTCGACGAAGGTGAGGTGGCCGACGACTTGATACGGAGACCAAGTGTCCGGACCTTCGTCGGCGGCGACCCAATCCTCGGAGAGATCCGAAAGCATCGCCCGAAGCACGTCCGGGGTTCGACGAAGCACTTCCGTTCCGAGTTCGACTGAGAAATCCATGCCCTCCTCCATCGTAGGCGAACGCAACTCGCGTCGATCACACGGCGCCGGACCCGACCAGCTTCTCCACCGCGCCCGCGAACAGCCGGGTGTGGAGTTGCGCATCATCCCTGCTCGTGACCGGGCACATCAGCGCCATGTTGTGGAACGGCGTGATCAGGACTCCGCGATTGACGAGGTAGAGGTGGAGGTATTCGTCCAACTCCTCGTCGCCGGCGGCTGCGGATGAACTGCCGTCACGCGGGGCGGGACACGCAAAGCGATACTCCGACCGAGCGCCCAACTGCGTCACCGACCACGGAACGCCGGTGCGATCGAGAGCCTCCTGCACGCCACGGGTGAACATGGTGGCCACATCCACCATATGGGCGAACGCGACGTCGGTGAGCACGTGCTCGAGCGTGGCTCGCATGGCGGCCACGGACAGGGCGTTGCCGGCGAGAGTCCCGCCGATGCCACCCACATCGATGAGGTCGGCCTCGGGGTGCGCACCGACCATGCGAGCGACCTCGTGGCTGATCCCGTAGGCGCCACTTGGGATACCTCCCCCGATGCTCTTGCCGATCACGAGGACGTCCGGGCGCAGACCCCAGAGCCGCGTCGCGCCACCAGGTCCCGCAGAGAAGGTGTGCGTCTCGTCGCTGATGAGCAGCGCACCGAACCGTTGCGCCAGTTCGCGCAGACCCTCCATGAACCCCGGCTCGGGGAGCACGATCCCGATGTTCGTCAGTGCCGGCTCGGTGAGGATCGCGGCCACGTCACCGTGGGCCAGCTGCGATTCGACGCCGGCCAGGTCGTTGAACTCCGCCACCCGCGTGGTCATCTGCAGGGGACCCGGGGGGCCGGCGTTGCCCGCCCTGGACATCGCCTCGCCGCCAGGCCCAGGAACCGCAAATGCCTCATCCACCGAACCGTGATAGCAGTAGGCGAACGTGAGGATCTTCGGCCGTCCGGTGGCGAGACGAGCAAGCCGGATCGCCCAGCGGTTGGCGTCGGTTGCGGTCAGCGTGAACGACCACAGCGGTAGTCCGAAGCGCCGGCTGAGCTCCGCAGCGACCCATTCGGCGTCGGCGGTCGGCAGCATCGTCGTGGCGCCACCCAACTGCTCGAGACGTTTCGCGACGGCGTCGACCACCGGCTTCGGGCTGTGTCCCGCCATTGCGCCCGTATCCCCCAGCGCGAAGTCGACGTACTCGTGCCCGTCGACATCGACGACGCGGTTGCCGGACGCGCGCTCGAGGTAGAGCGGAAAGCCGCCATTCCATTTGGCCATCCACGTCATCGGCACGCGGCCGAAGAGGTGGTCGGCGGCGCGGAAGAGATCAGACGATCCCGGATGTGCCGCTGCGTACGCCGCCCGCTCGCGGGCGATGAGGGATTGAAGCCGAGCGCGATCAACTGGCATCTGGCGACTGTGCCATCCCGGCATCAGTGCGTCAAACCATCGCCTCTCCGCGAATGCCGTGTCACACGTGTCGCGGGCTAGCCTGCATCGTGAGCCGTGAGGCTCTCGGCCAGGCCCCGCATGAACGACCGTACGGTCGCCTCGGCGATCCGATGCATGAGGAGCCGATCGAGCCGCTGCCCGAACTCACCCAACGGAGGTTGGTACGTTCCACGCAATGTCAACTGGGTCACCTCGGGGCTGAGCGGGGCCACTTCGAGGTCCGCGGTCAGAACTGGGAACACTCCTTGCGCGCCCGTGGCCCGCCAGGTGAGCGGGATGACCGTCAGATCGCCGCGCTCAATCGGTTGTTCGGCGCGGAGGGTCACGGTCTTCCCAAGCATCGGCAGCGCTCCGATCGGCCCGACTCGCACTCGGAGGGTCTCACCCTCATCCGCAGCGCCCGCCGCGACCCCGGACAGCCAGGCGCCGTGATCCGCCCGGATACGTGCGCACACCGCCTCGGCGGGCAGGGACACGAACACGTAGTCGTGCAGGAGCACTGAGAAGACCCCCTGAGTGAATCGGCGTTCGCCATCCTCGCGGCCCCGCGGAGATTTCCGCCAGGGCACAAGGTCACCATCCAGAAGGGCCATTTGGCTCATCGGCGACGATGGGACTGCCTGAGTCGCCGTGGTCACGACTCGTCGAAGGGTCTCAACTCCAACGTGCCGAATGTCGCGCCAGGGTTCTTCGAGGCGACTGCCAGCGCCTCATCGAGATCGGCACAGTCGAGGATGCTGAAACCGACGATGTGCTTCGTCGCCTCCACGACAGGCCCGTCGCCGACGACTCTCTCGCCATCCCGAACCGTGACGGTCTTCGTCTCCGCAAGCGGGGCCAGGACGTGCCCCTGGAGGCGCACGCCGCGCGCATCCATCTCTTCACACCAAGCCTCCACGGCAGCCGGGATCGCCGCCCTCTGTTCGGCAGCGAGCTGCACACTCGGATCTCTATACGTGAACAGCATGAACTTCATGCGTCGTTCCTCCGCGTGAGTCGCTGCCGTCGGAAGGCGAGGCAATCAAGACGCGGCATGTCACGCCGGCTCAATAAGCTTGCCGTTTGTTGACAGGTTCGGATCGGTGCACGCGGCGAGGTTGAAACAGCAGGGTCGTCGCTTCCCGCTTTGCATTTTCGAGATACTCACTTCGACCCGTCGTTGGCGTGTGTCGGCGTTTCGGGTTGCGTTGACCCAGCGAACCCATTCCCAGCGCGCCATCGGCGTAATCGCCTGCCAGAGGTCTCGGATCTTCTGTGGGGCGACAGCGAGCGCTGCCTGGAGATCCTGCGGAATCTTCGGCTCCGGCCAGTCTTTGAGCGGCGCAACTTCGAGCATCGCAGTGTCACCCGCGCCGAGAGCAGCGGCCTTTCGCAGCTTTCCATCAATCCTCATCCAGTGGCCGAACGTGCCGTCCGGCTCCAGGACCGTCTGGAACGCGCGGCCATTGATGGTTCCCTGGACTGCCACCTGACCGCGCGACGGCAGTTTCCTGCTCGCCGTTTCAGGCACACGCAGAATCGTCCACCTGTCGAGCGTGTACAACGTGGCTTCGAAACGAATTGGCGGCACCGGCGCGGGCTGACTCATGGCAGTGGTCATTCTGCCGTTCAATCCGCGCGCCCCGCCCGCCGAGGTCAGACGCTGCGGCGAGCGCAGCGTCAAATCGGTCAACGCGGCGGCGCTGAAGTCGTGACGGGGTGACCCTGGGCCGAGCCGGCTTGCGCGCCAGTGACGGCCGCTCCACTCCTATCAGCGGCCGACATCCCGAGTTCCGAGTTCGCCGTGCCGACCTCGGTGCTCGGCGGGCGCGACGGCAGCGCGACCAACGCGATGACACAACCTGAGAAGGCCACCATCGCGGCGACGAACATCCCGAGATCCGACCCGCTGATGAAGGCCGAGCGAGCCGCGCCCGCCAGCATTTGGCCGACCATGCCGCCAAGGCGCTCGGCCACGGCGAGCGCGCTGCCGACGGAGTCCAGGATCGTGTGCCGGAGGCCGGCCGGGACGTGGTACGGAGCCAGCGCATCGCTCATGCGACTTTGGTAGCGGCTCGACAGCAGGCTGCCGACGACGGCGACCCCCGTGGCGCCGCCGATCTGCATGAACGTGCCGTTCGTTGCAGAGCCCACTCCCGTCTCGGCGCGTGGCACCGAGGCGATTACCGACCCCGACACCGACGGCATCGCCAGCCCAGCCCCGATGCCCGACAGGATGAGTCCCGGCAGGATGCCCAGATAGCCGGAATCGACGGTCGTCCGCGAGGCTACCAGGAGGCCGGCGCCGATGCACAGCATTCCCGCCGCCGTCGTCACCTTGTGTCCGCCAATGCGCACCAGCAGCGCCGACATCGGCGCGACGACAGCCACTGCGGCAGCGATCGGCAGCATGCGCACTCCCGCGTCGAGCGCGGAGTAGCCGAGGTTGAATTGCAGGAATTGCGTGAGCGCGAAGAGCGAACCAATCAGCCCGAAGGCGACGAGTCCCATCGATGACACAGCGCACGCGAAGCTGCGAGCACGGAAGAAGCGAAGATTCAGCATCGGATGGGTGCTCGAGCGCTCCCACGCTGCGAAACCGAGCATGAGCGCCAGGCCGGCAAAGCCGGGGCCCGCGACCGCGAGTGAGGACCAACCATTGACCGGGGCCTCGATGATCGCCCACAGCAATAGCCCGATCCCTGCGATCGAAAGCAGCGCGCCGACAACATCCGGTCGGCGCGCTGCCGGGTTCCTCGAGTCGGGCACCAGCGGCACCGCGCAGAGCAGTGCGATCACGGCGATGGGCACGTTGATCAGGAAGACCGACCCCCACCAGAAGTGCGCGAGCAGCAGCCCGCCGATGATCGGCCCGAGGGCAAAACCGACGCCGCTGGTCCCTGCCCAGACACCGATGGCACGCTGCCGCTGGGCGCCATCGGGGAATACGTCGGCGATGATCGCCAGCGTCGACGGCATCATCAGTGCCCCTCCGATGCCCATGCTGGCGCGGGCGGCGATGAGCATGCCAACGGAGCCGGCACCCGCAGCCCACGCGGAGCCGGCTGCAAACGCTGCCAGACCTGCGACGAATGTTCGCTTGCGGCCGACGCGATCGCCGAGGCTGCCGGCCACCAGAAGGAGCCCACCGAAGACCAGCGCGTATGCGTCGACGATCCACTGCAGATCGCTCGAGGTCGCGTTCAGATCTCGCACGAGCGTCGGGAGGGCGACGTTCAGGACTGTGCTGTCGAGGTTGACAACCAGGATGGTCGAGCACAGCACGACGAGCGTGACCCATGGCGAGCGCCGCGACTGCCCGCGGGACCAGGACCCGGTCGTCAGCGTGTGCGTTCCCGCCATGCTTCCGATGCTCGCGCCAGCGAGTTGCTGCAGGCAAGGGCCGAAGGTCACACCCTTCACAGCGCGGCCGGTGGCTCATCGCGCTACCCTGAAATCGGTGAAACGTCTCTCACGGATGGGCGCGTGACCAACGGGAGAATTCCGAGGAGGACCGTGATGAACGAGATCGACGAGAGCGCCGTTGACATCCCCGAGCCGGAGGAGACGTTGCCGGCAACGACACCGGACACGTCATTGGTCGACCCTGGCGGGGATCTCCCGCCGGCGCCGTCGGCCGCTCCAGGCCTGGGCGAGGACCCCGCGTACGACCCCGGAGGGATGGGCCGCCAGCCCGACGTCGCGGAGGACGAGGAGACCTACAACGCCGGCTGAAAGAGTTGCGGCCATGAAGGACCTTGCCACCGCAGTGCCGGGGAGGCTGGACGGCTCGACGATTCCCGTCCTGGCAGTTCGCGGCGACGCAAAGACAGGACAGCTCGAAGTCGTCGAGGTGCACGACAACAGCCTCACGCTCGGTGACATCCCGGCCGACGCCGCCCGTCGCGTTATTGCCGCATCAGATTTTCGGCCGTGGCCGCAGACGACCCGCTACATCGGCGGCCAGCCATTCATCCACCGGTGGGCCGGCGGCCATGCCCGATGCGCAAGGTGCGAAGCCGAGCTCGAGCACTTCGCATACAACGGGACGATGGGAGGAGACGTGCGCGAACGCGGACTGGGAGTCACATCAACGTGGTATTGCGAAAGCTGTGTCCGCGGACCGCTCAGCGGAATCCTCTCGTAGCCTGATCCAGGCACACGATCGGCGGCCCTCGCATCAATAACGGACGATCGCGATCACGCCGTCGTCGGCATCAAGGTGCTCGCCGAGAACAAAGTGACACTCGCCGCGCTGAGCCGTCCGCTCGACGGCTTCTTCGACAACGTCGTCGACCGGTGCCGTGTCCGCTCCACACACGGGGCAGGCGGGTCCTGGGAGGGATAGGGCCTGGCAGGATGTGCAGAGCGCACCCGGCCGGCTCTCGACCTGCGTCGAGATGATCAAGCTCTCGACCCGCCCCTCCGATAGCGCGGCCAGTACCGGCTTCAATCCGCGAACGGCCAGGCCGCTGCCCGACGCCGCGGCCAGGATGCTGAGTGTCGCATGGTCGTCGCGTGTCTCCACATCCGGCTCGATCGCCGACACCGCCGCCTGAATGTCATCGAGCGGAGCGGTCACGCGCACGGGAATGAAACCGACAACGCGGGCGCGGCAGCGATCGGGCAGGAGCCGCTCGAGCCGCTCAGGTTCCGGCGTCGGGCCTCCGAGAACGAGATGGTCGACTGGATGTTCATCGACGTGGTTCGCGAGCGCCGCGGCGAATTTGGTGAGGTGCCGCTGCGCGGCGGCCACCTCACGGCGATCGACGTGCGTGCCGGCTGATGCCCACTGAGCGGCGGCGTCACCACTCCTGGAAGGCGAGCTGCTGACATTCCAGCCGTGCTGCCGGTCCCTGTGTGGCAGCACACCCTCGAAGAGTGCCGGGCTCTCCGTCAGCTCGCCGAGGTGGTACTCGAAGACACGCATCTTCTCGTGGTCGACCAGCGCCACGCCAATGCGCTTCGCCCGGGACAGGATCACCTCGAGAGGCAGCAGATGCGGGCTGCGTCCGGATGTGAGCTGATCCTCAACCGGCAGCGCCACCGGAATCGCGTGAAACCACGAGTCGCGCGAGCAGGACAGCATCACGAGACCTCGGGCGCGCGAACGCTCAAAACGATCCTCGAGCCACCGCGCGAACAGCGTCAGGTTGGCTTCGACTGCTGTTCGACACTCCGGATCCTCGATCTCGGCATTCCGCGCCCGCTGCGCAAGAACGGCGAATGCCGCCAGGTAGTCCTCACGCCGCGGTCGCCGCGCGCCGTCGACGTTCAGGTAGCACGTGCTGACAATCGGTGTCCTGTCCGCGTGCCGAAGGTTGCGGATCTCGCGCTCAGTAGCCGTCCCCGCGATTCTCGTGGCCATGACCGCCTCGCTTTGTCCCCGGTTGACTCTTCCCGCAGCTTGGTGGATCTCAGCTCGCGACTCCAGGGTCCATCGTCCCGAATACATGGGCCTGCCGACCCAGCGCACGATCGCCCCCGGGGCTAACGACCGGTTGGACTCATTTCCTTCGGCCCTGGCGGCCAGATCCGTCCCGGCCCAGCCTCGGTTATGTGATCAGTCGGACCTGGTGGTCAGCTCATGCCGTGCATCCGCTTCAGGCGCGCCTGTCCGGGCGGAGCCGCACGAGCGTTCGCCGTTCACAGGGCCGACAAACATGTGGAGGTGAGCGATGTTCAAGAGCATCCTGGTTGGTTTCGACCGTTCCGATCACGCGCGTGCCGCGCTCAGAGAGGCTGTGGACATCGCCCGAGCCGAGGGGTCGAAGCTGACGGTTCTCGTGGCGTACACCACGAACCTCTTCTGGGCCGCGTCAGCACCCGCATATGCGAGCACGGTGGACGACTATTTGGCTGCGGTCCATAGCGACGCGCAGGCGATCGCCGACCAAGCGGCGGCGGCGATTCCCAAGGAACTCGACGCCCGGTTCCTGCTCGTAGACGGCGATCCGGCGCAGTCTCTCCTTGATGAGGCGGCTGCCGGTGATCACGATCTCATCGTGTTGGGCTCGCGCGGGCGGAGTGACGCGAGGTCGCTCCTGCTCGGCAGCGTCAGCCACGCCGTGCTCCATCGCAGCCACGTGCCGGTCTTGATCGTGCATGTCCCTCCCGGGGAGTCCCAGGAATCCGCCACGGCGCGCTGACCGATCCGCAGGCCGAGGCGCCATCTGCGGACGCCTCGACGCAGAGGTCAGAGGACCGTCTAGCAGGGTGATGAAGAACGACCCAGTCGGGCGCGGCTGAGGACCGAGACCTCGAGGATCGCGGAGCACTGAGGCTCCGTGAGCACATTCGGTCGAGCGGTTCGGCCCGATCCTCGTGC